>ERZ1026810.42-NODE-42-length-108491-cov-7.340630_pt1 | contig 108491 bp, 109 predicted proteins | sample MGYA00520872_ERZ1026810 | MGnify/ENA primary metagenome ERZ1026810 (study PRJEB33270, sample SAMEA104284477) | anaerobic digester metagenome | biome: Anaerobic digester microbiome; feature: mesophilic sludge digester; material: Anaerobic digester biomass | place... | reverse complement strand
GTGTGGTTAGTTGTCTGCGTTATCTGTAGTACATGTGGGTATCGCGTTTCCACGCTGGATGTGTCAGTGATACTGTGCAGGAGGGTTTTTAGGTCGGAGGGAGTGGTTACTGTGGGAACAGGTGTTCTGGATTGGATTTTTTTTTTCAAGCAGAAGACGGCATACGAGATGCTCAGGAGTCTCGTGGGCTCGGAGATGTGTATAAGAGACAGTTCCAGCACCATGGTCAAGGCCGGAGTCTATATCATTGTGCGGTTTGCTCCCGTCCTCTCGGGCACCACAGAAGGACTGATCATCGGACTTGTGGGGGGTTTTACCTTCCTGCTTGGTTCAGCAATCGCCATCTCGCAGAGTAATGCAAAGAAGGTGCTTGCCTACTCGACCATTGCAAATCTCGGCTTGATTGTCGCATGTGCCGGCGTCGGGACCTATAAACTGGTCTGGGCTGCAATTCTCCTCATCATCTTCCATGCCATTGCAAAGTCCCTCCTCTTCCTCTGCGTTGGAACTGTGGAACACCAGATCGGGAGCAGGAATATCGAGGACATGTCCGGGCTTATCGTACGGATGCCGAAAGTTGCTGTGATGATGCTGGTTGGGATTGCGGGGATGTTCCTCGCTCCATTTGGCATGCTGATCTCGAAGTGGGTGGCGATCGAGGCATTCATCGAAGCACAATTCGGCCTGATCTTCGTGGCAATCCTTGCTTTCGGTGGATCGATAACCGTATTTTTCTGGTCCAAATGGATGGGAAAGATCATCTCTGTCGATCCACATGTAACGAGAGAGGCGGATACCCTGAAAAGTGAAAAACGGATAGTACTCTACATTCTGGCCGGGCTCACTGTTCTGATCTGCCTGATCTTCCCCCTGATATCATCATCCCTGATTGAACCATTCGTTCTCTCGGTATATGGTCAGACAGCCCGACTCTCGCAGGACAATATCATCATCATGGCAATGATGCTCTTCCTCCTGATGATCATGCCATTTTCAATGTTGCTTCCCAGGAACGGAGCCAGAAAAGTACCCCCTTACATGGGTGGCCGTCCCGCTAGTAGTGATATGAAGTTTCTCGGATCGATGGGAGTGACGAGGGATGTCACCCTGTCCAACTATTACCTGAACGATCTCTTCGGGGAGAGCCGCCTTCTGATGGCTGGAACTGCACTTGGGTTCGGGCTTATCCTGTTGGCAATGATCGTCCTTGTGGGGATGATACTATGATGTCTCCTGTTTATGGCCTGATATACATCCTGCTCGCGCCCATTGCCGGGGGGTTAGTGGCAGGTATTGACAGGAAGATCACCGCACGCATGCAGGGGCGGGTAGGACCCCCGCTGCTTCAGCCATTTTATGATGTTGGGAAACTTTTTGAGAAGGAGAACCTCGTTGTCACGAGGAGCCAGGATCTGTATGCGCTCTGTTACCTTGTCTTTATGCTCGTTGCGGGAGCGCTGTTCTTTGCAGGTGGGGATCTGCTCCTTGTCATATTTGCCTTCACGCTGTCCCATATTTTCCTGGTACTGGGGGCCTATGCTTCTAGTTCCCCCTACAGTTTCATCGGAGCCGAGCGTGAACTGATCCAGATCATAGCCTATGAACCGATGATTATCCTCTCGGCAGTTGGGATGTATATGGTGACGGCAAGCTTTTTTGTGAGTGATATTGTAGTCTCTTCCATCCCGATTGTCCTCTACTTGCCAGGTGTCTTCATCGGATTTTTGATGGTCCTGACGATCAAACTTCGAAAATCTCCCTTTGATCTCTCCACTTCCCACCATGCTCACCAGGAGATTGTCAAAGGAGTGACGACCGAGTTCACCGGTCCAAACCTCGGGAAAATTGAGATAGCCCACTGGTATGAATATGTATTTTTGCTTGGGTTTATCTTCCTGTTCTTCGCATTCAGTCTTCCAATCGCCCTGCTTGCCATTGTTGTCGCGTACTTTTTGGAGATCCTGATTGACAACACCTTCAGCCGGGTGAAATGGCAGTTTACCCTGAAAAGTGCGTGGATTATTGCCGGTATGCTGGGGCTCATCAATCTCGCGGTCCTTTACTACCTGTCAGGAGGGCTCCAGGCATGACCTATCTCAAACGTTCTCCCTGGATCATTCACTACGACGCATCAAGCTGCAATGGCTGCGATATCGAAGTCCTTGCCTGCCTCACCCCGATGTATGACGTCGAGCGGTTCGGTATCGTGAACACCGGCAATCCCAAGCATGCCGACATTTTCGTGGTTACGGGGAGCATCAACGAGCAGAACAGGGAAGTCGTAAAAAATATCTATGAGCAGATGCCGGATCCCAAAGTCGTCGTCGCGGTGGGTATCTGTGCAGCATCTGGCGGGGTATTCCGTGAATGTTACAATGTCTCGGGAGGGATCGACAAAATAATACCTGTCGATGTCTACGTCCCCGGCTGTGCAGCTCGCCCTGAATCTATCATAGACGGAATTGTCAAATCGCTTAGTATTCTTGAGGAGAAACGAACCAAAATGAACAGTCCTGCTGCCAAAAAGGATACCCAGAGCGGAGGGATCCAATGAAAATCGAAGAGCAGCCCACTACGGTGATTGCCGTCGCACACCTGATCGGCAGGGTAGAACAATTCCGCAAGGGGGGATTCCGGCTGGTCCAGATGAATGCGACCCAAGTAGGGGATGAGTTTGAGATCAATTATAGTTTCGAGAAGGACTACCGGTTTGAAAACCTCCGACTTATTATACCCGCAGAAACCGAAGTGCCGAGCATCAGCGGGATGTACTGGGGAGCGTTTGTGTATGAGAATGAGATGCATGACCTCTTTGGAATTGCAGTAAAAGGGATGAACATTGATTTCAATGGGAATTTCATCAGGACCAAAGTCCGCTATCCATTCCGTAATCCAACGTTTCAGGGGGAGGGGCCATGTCAAAGAAAATAGTGGTCCCATTCGGACCCCAGCATCCTGTTTTACCAGAACCAATACACCTGGATCTCGTGCTTGAAGACGAAACAGTCATTGATGTCGTACCTTCTATCGGATACATCCACCGGGGTCTTGAGACCCTTGTCGCAAAAAGAGAATTTACCGAGTACGTATACGTTGCAGAGCGTACCTGTGGGATATGCAGTTTCATCCATGGGATGACCTATTGCCAGGGAGTTGAACAGATCATGGACCTTGAGATACCGGCCAGGGCGCATTATCTCAGGACTATCTGGTCTGAATATTCAAGGCTCCATTCACATCTTCTCTGGCTTGGTCTTTTCGCTGATGCGATGGGCTTTGAAAACCTCTTTATGAATTCATGGAGGCTCAGGGAATTCGTTCTGGATGTTTTAGAAGAGACCACCGGAGGAAGGGTGATCCAGGGCAGTTGTAAGGTTGGCGGTGTCCGCAGGGACATAAGTGATGAGAAGCTTGCAGCAATGGCCGGAGACCTGAAGAGTTTCGAGACGGAACTGAGTGATCTGTCTGAGGTATTCCTGCATGATGATTCACTCAAATCAAGGCTGGTCGGTGTAGGTACTCTTTCACGGACCGATGCCTACGATCTTGGTGCGGCAGGTCCTGTCGCGAGAGGAAGTGGGGTGGCGATCGATCTCAGGAAAACAGGGTATGCTGCCTACCGGGAACTCCGGTTTGAACCGGCAACCGAGTCAGCCGGGGATTGTTATGCCCGTTGCGCTGTCAGGATCCGTGAACTCTTCAGCTCCATTGATCTGATCCGGCAGGCTGTTGAAACGATGCCAGAAGGGGAGATTGAAGTGAAAGTGAAAGGAATGCCTGACGGGGAATATTTCTCCCGGTCCGAACAGCCACGGGGCGAACTTGTGCACTATCTGAAAGGAAATGGCACAAAACATCTTGTTCGTTCGCGGATACGGACCCCCACCCTCACCAATGTACCTTCCCTTGTGAAAATGCTTCAGGGTTGCGAACTGGCAGATGTTCCTGTGATTGTCCTCAGCATCGATCCCTGTATCGGATGCATGGAGCGGTGAGTACGATGGGATATTTTGAGATGGCAAAAACAGCGATAAAGACCGTGATGAGCAGGCCGGCAACGCTGATGTACCCTGCCCGGCCGGGTAAAATGACGACCCTCTCACGGGGGCATGTGGTGATCGATGTGAGCCGGTGTATCTCCTGCGGGATGTGCATGAAGAAATGTCCCGCAGAGGCACTCTGTGTTGATAAGGAAGCAAAGACATGGACGATTGATCGGCTCCGCTGCGTGGTCTGCAACTCCTGTATTGAAGTCTGCCCGGTTCATTGCCTCACCATGGAGGGGCATTATTCATCTGCCGTCCTCGCTCACAGTGGGTTGGAAACGTTCACCATCACGTATGTCAAGCCGGAACGCCCAAAGAAGAATGAATCCGGAGAGCCTGCCGAAGCGTGAGAAGTGGTTTCGTGTTTTTTTACGCTCAAGTGGGAGTATCTATCCCTTACCTGTCAGAGGAGATTCAGATATTTTTTTGAGAGGAGATCGGCGATCCATACCGGCTCCGGAAGGCGATGCAGTCGTGTTGTCTCGAGCACAATCTGACAGGCAAAATGAAGAGTAGTCTGGTGTCCTGCTGAAACGTAAACCGGAGGTGCCCCCTTCCTTGTTCTCAAGGCCATCCCTGCCACCTCTCCTCCCATTAAAATTTCTTGCTGCATACCTCGCTCATTTCCCGGATGTTTCATCGTATCACAGCGGATGGGGTGTTTTGCTATCCCAATGGTGGGTATACCGAGAATAGCTCCTGCGTGACAGGCATACCCATATCGTTGCGGATGGGCATATCCATGGCCTTCGACCATGAGGAGATCCGGAATTTTACCAATCTTTTCATAGGCGGCCATTATCAGAGGGAGTTCCCTGAATGCAAACAATCCCTGGATGTAAGGAAACCGTACAGCCCGTTTCGCATATCCATGTTCGATGATTGCGAGGGAAGGATAGGCGAGTAGCACAATAACTCCGATTCCATATCCTTCTCCATATGCAGCATCCGCGCCTGCAATTGTACAGATTGGATGAGGATCTTGAGAAGAACCGCCACAATCGTAACGTTCTTTCATCAGCTTCTGAACAGATCGGGCTGACTCCTCGATCTCATGAATATCTTTCAGGTATGATCCCATGTCCATCTTGATTTATGTGTTCTGTTCCTGGTTATTCTAAAGATATTTCAAGCCCGGGAAAAAAATCCAATGGTATTCTGATGCTCTTACTACATAGATTGTATGAACCAACCGGTTATATCATTGAATAGACTGTGCGGAGAATGTTTTTGATTGAGCAGGACGACTTACTATAGAAGAGGCAGGCTTGATGGTTGATCAGCACGAAGAGTTTAAGACTATTGTGCTTGAACAGGCGCCAGATTACTATAGCGAACTGTCTGAATATCTTGAAGTTCTTTCAAATAGTCAGCGCCTGAAGATATTGAAAATCCTCGAACGCCGGCCAAAAGATGTGCGGATGATTGCATCTGAGATCAACACAAGCTATGAGAATACAAAGAAACATCTGGATAAGCTGATCAGCATGGGACTTATCCGGAAAGAGGTAGGACTCGGACAGCAGACTTCAAAGGGTGTTCATCCTGTATGGAAATATTCCCTTGTTCCAGGGGCAATGGAGGCTATTGTCCGGAACCTCGGAATCTTCTCCAACCTCCGGATAAATATTGACGATGCCGGGCTGAAGAAAAAACTGGAGGAAGTAAGGGACGCGGTAGAGGATGAGATCGCAGGACACAAACCGATGGCTATCCTGCTCGGAGGACCTGACGATGGGAAACTCTATATTCTCGAGGATCGGGAATCCCGGGTAGGAAGGATTGATCCTTCGTATCAGGCGGTTGAGGGTGATGTTGTACTTTCATCGGAATATTCTTCGGTGAGTCGAATTTCAAAACCGCATGCCATCATTAAAATGGAGGGTACTAATTTTATCTTTGAAGACAGGGGAAGCGCAGGAGGATCGTTTCTGAACAGTTCCGAGTTGCAGAAAAAGCAGCCGGCAATCCTTCACGATGGCGATCTCATTGAGCTTGCAAAGGGTGCAAAAGGTGCCCGGCTCCTGATCATACTGCCAGACAGCGATTAACATCTCTTAAAGAATCCGCTATGAAGACTACGCCGGCCTTGCTTCTTGTTCTTGTTATTATTCTTACCGGATTGTTTATTGGCACAGCTTCGGCTGCCGATTATTACGTGATCATGGCAGATGCCGGACCGGGTGGTTCGATTGTTCCGGCTGATGAAGTTCTTGTCCCAGCAGGCGGCACCCAGATTTTTACCATCATTCCGGATACCAATTACGAGATTGCAGATGTGGTTGTCAACGGAGTCTCTCTCGGTCCAAGGTCTGTATATACGTTTTACAATGTGAATTCCGACCACGTCATCAGTGCACGATTCTCTCCCCTTACGGGGTCTCTCTCGATCAGTTCAGATCCGGCAGGTGCGAGTGTATATATCGACAGCCAGTATGTGGGAAGGACCAAGGCGCGGGATGCTCTGATCATAGACAACATCCCGGTCGGCACCCGGACGGTTGAACTCATATTAAAAGGGTATATCCCATGGAGTACCCAGGTTGTAGTGAGCAAAGGTGAGGTTTCTGCCATACCTATGGTTGCTCTGACCCCGATAACCCCCCCACCTACTACCGTACCGACCACTACGGTTCCGACCACTACGGTTCCGACCACTACGATACCGACCACTACCGTTCCGACGACTTCGACTACAACTCAAACGACAACAACTGCCTCCCCTACAAAGACAACAACTACCGTGCCCACCACCATACCGACTACCGTTCCCGGCACTTCTGTTACATCTGTTGCAACCACTACTCCGTCAGGTTCTCCTTCTCCCGTCACCACACTTACTACAAACACGCCAGGGACCTCAGGAGAAGTAACGAATGTTCCTTCTCTAAATGAAACGAATATTCCCATGCCAGCATCCAATCAGACAACTGCTCCAGTCACGATTGAAATAAATGAAACCGGCAGGGGAAACAACACCGCACTCTCTTTCTTCCCCCCGATTCCCGGCAAGCTGAACCCTTTTATTGTCATTCTTCTTAGCGGGGGGCTTTGTCTTGTTCCCCTGATAACCGATACCGTCATCCAACCCATGCCACCCGTTCCATTCCGAGCACAGAGGAAAATGACTACAGGATTATTCTACTTGGGGATTGTTGCGGGAATTATCGGAGCAGCCTTCTATACTTATCATTTCGGCTTACTGAGTAACACTATTCCTCCTTTCATTGCGATTCTGCTTCCTGTTTCAGCATATCTGGTGATATCAGCGCTTGTTCTTACTGTAGGAACCCTCCTGTCAAGGTCGCTGAAATACACGGTCTCTGGCCATCTCCTCATCTCTCTCATTGGGATATTTATTGCAGCACTTGCTCTGATCGCCACGAACGTGGAGTACCGGCTGCCGTTACTTATCATATTTTCCTGTGCACTGGCCGGAGCTCTGGTATCACGCCGGGAATCCAGAAACCTTCGCGCCATGCCGGTTGCTGAAAATCCCGTATTGCCAACAGAAACAATCATTGCTCCACGGTCTCCCACAATTCCAACGTCCTTTCCCAAAGAACTCCTCGAAAAATACAGTGATCCCCAGCTCATTGGGATGGGGGGAGTTGCACGCGTCTTTAAGGCAATAAATAATCAGAACGGGGCCGAGGTTGCCCTCAAAATACCCGTCCAGTTCAATGAAACTTCAGGAAAGAGCTTCATGAAAGAGATCAAGGCATGGGAAGATCTCTCCCATGAAAATATTGTTAAAATACACGAAGTCAACATTCTCCCCGTCCCTTATGTCGAGATGGAGTATCTCGGTTCTTCCCTTGCAGACCTCCAGAAGCCTCTTCCGCCAGGTGATGCCGCGAGGATAATCCGCGATATTGCAAGAGGCCTTTCCTACGCTCACTCCCAGGGGATTATCCACCGGGATATCAAGCCCCAGAATATTCTCATGACCGAAACTGGTATCCCCCGGATCACTGATTGGGGCATGAGCAAGGTGATGGGGACGGGCATGCTGCCTACCATCACCGGATTCTCGCTTTCGTATGCGGCGCCTGAACAGATTACCCCGGGCAAGTTTGGCGATACCGACCAGAGGACAGATATTTACCAGTTGGGCGTGGTTTTTTACGAGCTGCTCACTGCGGAATTACCGTTCGAAGGGGATGACATCTCACGGGTGAGCGTTCGAATCCTCAATGACACACCTCCCCCTCCTTCGGTTCTTAATCCGGATGCGAGGCCATTTGATGGTATCGTCTCAAAATGCCTCGAAAAAGATCCAGCCAATCGATACCAGTCCATCAAAGGACTGATGGATGATATCGAACAGGTTCTGGTTACTCAGATCGATATCGAACGGTACGAGATTTTTGAGTAGTGCGCCCGTTGTATTTGCCGGGAAAGGTTGGTAAGAGTCAATCATATTCAGAAAAGAGTGGTTACACTGCCAGAAAAGACCCTTTTTCATTCTTCATCGGGAAGGGTGCTCGAGTCCCTGGAAAAAAAGCCCCCGTCCTCTCCGTTGCGCAATACAAGGTGTTCCCCCATAATATGAAAAAATTCACGAGCAAGGACGCCCTGCTCCCTGAAAAAAATCATGTTTGACTGATTGAGACATAAGACAGGAGACGCGCAGCAATTTTCAAATAATAAGGTCTTTTTCCGAATCGACACCCTATCTCTAGTTCATTACCCTCGGCAAGGTCCATCTGCGGAATGATGGGAATGGCACGAGAGCATCACAATTGGTCGTCCCAATCATCCCTTCTTTTCACTGCAACGAGGCTCCTCCCGATTGCTTTAAAGGCATTCTCGATATCATCATAATTGGGGATATGATTGTTACGGAGTACTCCAAGACCGCCTTTCATCGACTCCCCCCCAATCATGCATCCAATCACCACATTCTGGGTATGAGCGGAGAATCGTGTAATCTCGAGGGCGAGCTGGGTTGGATCGAGCACTGCGGAAGGGACGGCGATGATCATGGCGATATCCCATTCATTCTGAAACCTGATCAGAATATCAAAGACCCGGGCGAAGCGGTCCGCTCCTCCATCTCCAATGATATCAAGAGGATTATCCCTGTTCCATAATCTGGGGAGAAACCGGTCCAGTTCCTGGAGAAGACCTGGAGATGGTGAAGGGAGCATGACTCCAAACCTTTCTGCATAATCGGATGCCAGAACGCCAAATCCACCTGCGGTCGTGATCACGACAGCACGGTTCCCTTTCGGATAACCTTCAGATACCAGCAGTTCCGCTACATCAAATGCCTCCCGCAACGAAAAGACAGGTATTGCCCCGGCCTGGGTCAACGCTGCCTGATACACTTCATAATCTCCGGCGAGAGATCCGGTGTGGGAAGCGGCGGCTTTTTTCCCATGTGTTGAAGAACCTGACTTGAGCGTGATCACCGGGATTGACTTTGTTGTTTCCTTCAGTTCATGGAGAAATGACACACCCTCTTTTATTTCCTCAATATACAGGATGATTGCCCTTGTTTCAGGTTCGGCTGCTGCAAACCTGATGAAATCAATAAAGCCGAGATCGACCTGGTTTCCAACACTGAATATCACAGAAAAGCCAATCTCTTCCGGGACACTCCAGTCAACAATAGTCGTGATGACCGCTCCACTTTGTGAAATAAATCCAATATTTCCCTTCCGGGGGGTGGTCGGGTCAAACGTGGTATTGATCTTGAGGTGGGGGAGCACAATACCGAGGCAGTTTGGTCCCACTATACGCATACCCGCTTTCCGGGCGGTATCCCTGATCTTCTCTTCCATCCGTCTTCCTTCATCCCCCAGTTCCCGGAAACCGGATGAGATGATGATGGCTAGCTTGGTACCATGTACAGCCAGCTCCTCAATAAGACCAGGTACAGCGATAGAAGGAACGGCAATGACGGCAGCATCAACTTCGTCAGGGATATCGGAAACGCTTCGATATGCAGGATGCCCGAGAACCTCCCCAAGGTTCGGATTAACGGGGAAGAGCTTCCCGGGAAACGGAAGGAGATTTCTGAATACCGCATACCCGATCTTCTTTGGATCTGCTGATGCACCAATGACAGCAATTGATCGGGGATGGAACAGATCCGGGTCGGGGTTTGTCTTTTCCATGATGGAAAAGTCCCTGCCGCTTTCCCGGTATATTCGGGCATCGACTGCACAGGCCCCCTGTTCATAGAGGATCAGCGGATTGATATCGAATTCACTGATCTGGCCGCTCTCAAACATCCTCGCGGCATTTTCCAGACAGCGGATCAATTCGTCTTCATCAAGAGGGGGTTTTCCCCGGTATCCGCTGATAAGGGGGTAACTCCGGAGCTGCCGGATCATATCAGTGAGATGGGCTCTGCCCGCCGGGAGCACCCGGAGTGAAAAGTCCCTGAATAGTTCAATAGTCGTTCCCCCAAGTCCACAGGAGAGGACGCGGCCAAAGGCAGGATCGGTCTTTCCTCCGATAAAAAGTTCAAGGCCCTTTGAAACTTCTTTCTCAACAATGATACCGGAAATCGGCGCGTCCGGGAGGTGAGCGATCACATTCCTGAAGATGCCATTGAATGCCTCCTCAAGTCCTTCCTCGGTATTGATTCCGGTGACCACTCCTCCGGCGTCGCTTTTATGGACAATAGACGGAGAGACAACCTTGAGCACGACCGGATATCCTATCCGAGCAGCTGCTGTCCGTGCCTCCTGGATGTTATGAGTTACGGCGTGATCAGGTACGGGAATGCCGAATTCCTGAAGGAGTCGATATCCTTCATCCTCTGAAAGCATATGTTTCTGTGCCATCCATCCACCAGATCCAGAAGGAGGAGTGGGCTAGTCAGCCCATAATGGTTCCTTATTCATGCCGGTACTCTTCCCAAAAGATAATCCCCGGTCAATCCTATCTTTTTGCATGACCGGGGAGGGAGTTTTGGAAAAATTTGAATCCTATGCAAGGTTCCATCACGAGTTCTCCCTCCGTGATTTCAGAAACAGATGTTGTCCGGAAGAAGAGCTTGGCCCTCTTTTAGTAGCACTGCTCCCCACGCTCTCCCGTCTTTCCTTTGGATGGCGTGGAACCGGTCGTGATTATTGGGTATTCGGAATTTCCCCCCGAAAACCACTCATTCTCTCCCCTTCCTCTGCCTTGGCATTGACCGGACAAATCAGGCAGGGACTTGAATTTGAAAGACTCCAGGACCTTACGCAGCACTATATCGAGAATAAAACAGGAAAATCCTGGGATGATCCACTGGTCCTTCAGAGAATCAGGACCGGGATTATGCAACAGAAAGGCCAGTACTGGAGCGGAAAGGATTCACGGAGGATTGTGTACCGGAAAGGGTATGCGGTCCTTGCATACCTGGCTTACCATGCTCCGGTATATTTCACACAGTTCCAGTATGCATTCCTGATGCTTATAAAAGACGGGCTTATCCCGCATAATGCAAGAATCCTTGATATCGGTTCAGGACCCGGGGTAGTATCCCTTGCCATTTCTGCCATCTCCCGTGCACTACCAGAATTTTCTGCTGAACTCTTTGCTCTTGAACGATCCGAAGAGTTTCATGAATGCTACCGGTACTTTATTTCTCAGTTCCCAGGCAAAGAATCCGGGATCACTGCATATCCGGTGATAAACGGGGATCTTCGAGATATCAAGACGCTCCTGCTCCCCTCTTCCGTTGATCTGATTGTGCTTCAGAACGTGACCAATGAGCTGGTGCAGGAGACTCCCGAACAGAGGTCGGAATACCTGAAACAAGCTTCCAGGATCCTCGCACCGAATGGATGCATGATCATTATCGAGCCAGCCGAACTGAGAAACTCCACTGAGCTCAGGAAGATGGTACGCGCTGCAACCGGTCCTGACCTCCAGATACACAGCCCCTGTACATCCATAGGGAAACGCCGTTGTGCTGCAGAACAGTGCTGGAGTTTTGTCCAAAAACCTTCGATCCCCCCGACCCGCCTCATGCAGGCTCTGGCTGGTGACCATGATGCGTTCCGGTTCCTCAATACCGATATCAAGTTCAGCTACGCGGTTCTTGTAAAGGATGACAGAAAACGACATTGTTTTTCGCCAGAGAGAGGCTCATCATTCACCCGTTTATCTTCTCTTTCGCGCATGCTCGGAAAAAAAGTACGTGTTATCGGAGCCTTGATGTCTGGGGACCTTGGAGACAGGAGAAACCATGTCTTCCTCTTCTGTGATGGTACTTCGCGCCAACCGGTCTATGCCATCCTCCCGCATTTTCATGTTTCACCGATGAATCAGGAGCTGCTCACGCTGCCATATTCCAGCATTCTCGAGATCACCGATGCTCTTGTCAGATTCAATAAGAAATACAGATCCTGGAACATTTTTTTAACCAGAAATTCGTTTGTAACTCCGGTGTGCAGAGCATCCGACTGAACCCTGGTGAGCAGATGTGCCAATAGCCTCAAAAAGGTGCAGCACAAACCATCTACTATCAGGATCTGGTCAGGAGGGGGAGGGAAGATCCCAACCGGACATCTTGTGATAACCCGGGGAATGTTATGAACCATATCATCTCGATACGAGATCTTGAGCGGACGGATATCGATTGTCTTCTTGACAAGGCTGCGCTCATCCATGCGAACTGTTATGATGAAAATTCGCTCAAGGGCAAGATCCTTGCCCTGCTCTTCTTTGAACCCAGTACCCGCACAAGGATGTCATTTGATGCCGCTATGGCACGCCTGGGAGGAACTTCGATCGGGGTGGATAGTGTTGAGGCAAGCTCTGTTGCAAAAGGTGAGACACTTGCCGATACCATCCGGGTGGTGAGTGGTTATGCAGATGCAATCGTGCTCCGGCATCCGAAGGAAGGCGCCGCCCGCCTTGCCAGTGAATTCTCATCGGTTCCTATCATCAATGCCGGGGATGGCGCAGGGCAGCATCCTTCTCAGACGCTACTGGACCTCTACACTATCAGGCAATCCATGCCGCTTGAAGGAATTAAGGTCGGCCTCCTTGGCGACCTCCGGTATGGCAGGACCGCTCACTCCCTGGCATACGCACTTTCATTGTACCACGCAACACTCTATACCCTCTCTCCCAAAGGACTGGAGCTGCCCTGTGCGATAACAGAAGAACTGACTGAAGGAGGAACCGCGATCATCGAACATGATGATGTCAGCACTATCATCCGTGACCTCGATGTCCTCTATGTCACGAGGATTCAGCGCGAACGATTTCCAGACTCTGCTTCCTATTTCAGGGTCGCTTCAAGCTACCGTATAACGCCAGAGCTGCTTTCCGGGGTGAAAGAACGACTCATTGTGCTACACCCTCTGCCGCGTCTGGATGAGATCGATCCCCGTGTTGACCTCCTCCCTCATGCCCGGTACTTTGAACAATCGAGAAATGGAATACCGGTCCGTATGGCAATGTTACAGAAGGTGATATCCTGACACGGAGAGATGCTCGGGATGGTCTGCTTATCAGCCCCATCCGGGATGGGACGGTGATTGATCATATCACGGGAGGGGAGGCACTCAATGTCCTCAAGATCATAGGTATAACCGGATTCACCACCGAGTCAATATCTGTTGCAACCAATGTAAAGAGCAGTAAAATGGGCAGGAAGGATATCGTGAAGATTGAGAACCGAGAACTTCGCAAGGAAGAGGTTGACCGTATCGCACTGATCGCCCCGCATGCCACGATCAGCATCATACGGAATTTTGAGGTGTACGAGAAGAAAGGAGTAGAAATTCCCCGTTATCTTATTGGGGTTGTCCGCTGCCCGAATCCCGGATGTATCTCCAACACCAACGAGCCAGTCCCTTCCCAGTTTGAAGTATCTCAAAAAGGGCTCCATTGCCTCTATTGCGACTGGATGATCACAAATGATATCAAGAACTACATTTTATGAGTGCGAGTACAATGAAACGAAAATGTAGCAGTATCTGCTTTTTTTTATTGGTGATTCTTTCATGTGGAACAACATCAGCAGATAGCTTAACGGCAATCGATCATTACAACAGAGCGGTCGGCTATGCATACGAAGGAGAGTACCTGCTGGCATTGAACGAGACTGATCGTGCCCTTGCAGAAAATCCTGAATTCAGTCTTGCACATATCACCCGTGCAGGGATTCTCAATTCACTGGGCAGGTATGATGAATCCCTTACTGCTTCGGATCAAGCAATCGGGCTGAACCCCAACCAGTCAGGGGCATGGAACAACAGAGCATATGCCCTGATACATCTTGGGAGATACGAGGAGAGCCTCGATGCATCTGACCGAGCCATCTCACTCGATCCTGCCCTTCCTGAGGCATGGATAAATAAAGGCACCGCACTGATTGCCCTTGGCCGATATAACGAAGCGCTTGATGCATCCAAGAACGCTGCAGAAATTGACCCTTTTTCTTCAGATGCAAAAGAGAACATACGAATTGCAGAGGCAGCTCTCAATACCCCACCCCCAACCTCGGCATCAATACCCTTCTTGGTCATTCTGGTTGCATCTGTGTTCGGAGCAGGACTCATGGCATTGACAACCAAGGCCAGAATATAATCCGGTCACCATTTTTACTAAAAAGGAGATGCTTGGAGTATCAGATATCTGTTCCCCAACAGCAGGTATAAATATTGATCAGATTGGAGTGGTTCAATCCTTCAACCGCAAGGATATCCTGCGGGATCGCATTTCATTCCTGCTGGCTTAATTGCGGGAAAGGAGATTCCCATGTTCATCAATCTCCCCCCGGTAAATACGGGTGCTTGATATCCAGCGGTTGTCCTCGGCAAGAACACAGGTTATCTGATGAATATCCACCTTGCGTTTCCCGATGGTATGGCGGAATGTATTGATCTCATGGGCAATCGGAAGGGTCTCTTCGCTCACCACAAGGGCATCAAAGTCCTCTGAGACAGCGGATCCATACCGGTCATTCAGAGGCTCAATCTTGTAAGGGGTAGAAAATCCGGATGATTCGATGTATTGTTCAAGTGAGGTTTTACGGACAGCATATTCTTTCACCGGGTGTGATTTCCTGCTCGCAAACTGGTCGGTGGTGAGTCCGATAGTCACTTCACCTTCTTTTCCGGCAAGCTCAAACGACCGGCTAATCAGCCGTTTATGACCATCATGAAGTGGATCGAATGTTCCCCCGACCATAACCTTCATTGTGATAGATTATAAACTTCGTATGTTATTATGGCTATGGAGAGTGTGCGTGGGGGCAGGATCTTTATTGCACCAAATGCCACCGTTCTCGGGAATGTTTCCCTTGGTGACGAGACAGGAATCTGGCATGGTGCCGTGATCAGGGCTGACAGGGATACTATTGTAATTGGTAATAGATCCAATGTCCAGGATAACGCCGTTCTTCATACCAGTGTCGGGTATCCAGTGATGATCGGAAACGATGTCTCGGTCGGACACGGGGCTATACTCCATGGATGCAGGATAGCTGACCGGGTTCTGGTGGGAATGGGAGCAATCGTGTTGAACGGTGCTGAGATTGGACAGGATTCACTGCTTGGTGCCGGGTCCGTGATTACCGAGGGAACAAAAATCCCCCCGGGGTCTGTTGTTGTCGGTGTCCCCGGCAAAGTGATCAAACAGGTATCAGACGAGCAGAGAGCACATATCGTCAGGAATGCCCGTAATTACTGGGATCTTGCAGGGAGCTACCTCTGATGGGGAGCGTTGTCATTATAGGAGGGGGAGTAACCGGGATTCAGGCTGCTCTCGATCTCGCCAACCATGGGGTCCGAGTGCATATCATCGAGCGTGAACCCTCCCTGGGCGGGCATATGGCCCAGCTTGACAAGACCTTTCCAACCAATGACTGTTCTATGTGCATCCTCTCTCCAAAAATGCTCGATGTTTGCCGCCACCCGGATGTAGTTATCCATACCTGCAGCGAAGTGAAAAAGATTGAAGGGCAAAAAGGTCATTTCTTGGTCACGGTACGAAAGAATCCACGGTTTGTTGATGAAGATCTCTGCAACGGCTGCGGGGACTGTATCCGTATCTGTCCCGTGGAAGTGTACAACCGCTTTGATGCAGGTATCGGGGTAAGAAAGGCCATTTATAAACCCCACTCCCAGGCCGTCCCCGACATCGTAATCAAGGACCCTGATCATTGCATCGAATGCGGCCTCTGTTATGATATCTGTGGACGAGAGGCAATCCGGAAAGATGACCTCGGTTCCGAATCGGTGATCGAGGCTGCAAGCATCATCATAGCCTCCGGATATGACGTCTTCGATGCCGCTCTTAAAGAACAGTTCGGATATCTTCGTCATCCTGATGTTGTCACAAGTCTTGAACTTGAGCGGATGATGAATGCCAGCGGCCCCACTGGCGGATCGATTCGGCGCTTGTCAGATGGGACTACTCCGCGGCATGTTGTATTCATTCAGTGTGTCGGATCACGGGACATAGGGGCTGGACGTCCGTACTGTTCAGGGGTCTGTTGCATGTATGCCATGAAGAATGCCATGCTCATCCGTGAAAAATACCCCGATACTAAAGTGACCATCCTCTACATGGATATACGGGCATATGGCAAGGGATACGAGGAATATTTCGAGAGGGCACAACAGATGGGAGTGCGGTTTCTCAGGGGCATGCCGGGAGAGATCATTGGGAGGGGGGGTGAGATGATCATTAGGGTGGAGAATACGGAAACCGGAAATATGGAGGAACTTCGCCCTGATCTTGTCGTCCTTTCAATCGGGATCAGTCCTGCTAGTGATTCTGAAACCATTGCTGCCCGTTGCGGAATCCCAATTGATAAAACTGGATTTTTCACCTCATTGGATGAGAAGGTTGATTGTGTCGCCACCATCAAACCCGGCATTTATATTGCCGGGGCATCTGTCTCCCCGAAGGATATCCCTGACAGTGTAGCCCAGGGCCAGGCGGCTGCGATGCGTGCATTTCTCGATACTGTGAAAGACTGCTGAGATGAACTCATTCATGACGATCTCTTGGGATGAAGAGACAAAATCCATCCTCCTTATTGACCAGACCAGCCTGCCCACCTCCTGCCGGATGATACGATGCCGGACGGTTAATCGTCTGATTACCGCGATCCGGAGGCTCGAGGTGAGAGGAGCACCGGCCCTGGGTATTGCAGGGGCGTATGGTGTCGCACTTGCGGCCTTTTCGATCAAGCTGACCAGTTTTCCCCGATACACTCACAGGGTAAAAAACGCGGGCTTTGCTATCGGGAATGCTCGTCCCACTGCGGTGAACCTGTCGTGGGGTGTACACAGGGTTCTTACAAAAGCAGAAGATCTGGCTACCTCGATCGAGGAGTATCGCCGGATCGCATTAATGGAGGCACAGACCGTTGCTGAAGAGGACTCGGCAGCATGCCATGCTCTCGGGGATTATGGGGCAGCCCTCCTCCCTGATACCGGGACTATACTGACACATTGTAATGCTGGTGCTTTGGCATGCCGGGAATGGGGAACAGCATTGGGTATTGTTCGGTCGGCAGTGGCGTCAGGAAAGAATATCAGTGTTATCGCCTGTGAGACCCGGCCTCTCCTCCAGGGAGCCCGTCTCACTGCGTGGGAGTTGAAGCGGGACGGGATCCCTGTCACCGTTATCCCGGACTCTGCAGCAGCCCATCTGATGAGGAAAGACAAAATTGACTGCATCATTGTCGGAGCCGATCGGATCACCCGTGATACCGTCTTCAACAAGGTCGGTACGTACATGCATGCTCTCTGTGCAAAGTCCCATGACCTGCCGTTTTATGTAGCAGTCCCCTCATCAACCTTTGACAGCATTCATGCCGGGAGCGAGATAGAGATCGAAGAGCGTGAACGCGATGAAGTGGCTCGCTTTTCTGGCAGGATCACAGTTCCGGATGGCGTTCCCGTCATAAATCCTGCTTTCGATGCGACACCACTCTCTCTCGTATCTGCTCTTGTCACTGAAAAAGGGATTATCAGTCCGGCGTCAGATTGGATGCAGAATGGAAAGATACACAGGATTATATAAAATCCCGGGATACCTTGAATCCAGATGCTCATTGAGAACTCGATCCTCAGTCAATTCATATTCCTGATCGGTGAAATCACCCTCCTGTTCATTCTTGGGAGCATCGTTTTTGCAATACTGATGGTCACCCTTGCCCTGATCTCGATAAAGAGAGGAAAAATATATTTCCCCTCTCTTATCAAGGCCGGAGTGGTTCTTGTTGAAGGGCTGATGAAAGCGCTCTTCCGGTTATTCGGACTGGAAGACCAGCAGGTGAATTCTTTTTTCATCGAGCTTCATAACTCAATGAACAAAAGAGCATTTGAGGCAGTCCCGGTCAGTGATCGGGCTATATTCCTTCCTCAATGTCTCCGTTCTTCAAAATGCCCGGCCCACCTGACACCTGAGGGTCTCAAGTGCAAGTGTTGTGGATTGTGCATGATCGGGTACTGGCTCCCACTTCTTGAGAAGATGGGATACAGGGTTTTTTCTGTTCCTGGATCATCGTTCATTAAAAGAATGGTCCGGAAATACAGGCCAAAAGCCATTATAGGGGTTGGATGTATGGGGGAGGTCAAGGAAGGGCTGGAAATGTCGGACAAACTTGGCCTGATCTCGATGGGAGTCGTAACCCTGAAAGAGGGATGCGTCGAGACGTACCTTGACTGGGAGATGCTCTTGGAGATCGCAAAACTGGGTGTCGATCCCGGTACCATTCCTCCTGACCTTATCACTCTTCCGAAGAATAACAACACATAGTTATCGAGCTTTATAATAATGCAGAGGAGAGGGTAAAGACAATAAGAGAAGAGAACATCCCAATTTTCAATAACTGGCTTGCCCTTTTCTCCCTGACACAGGCCGGGTGGAGGCATCCAAGGGTCCTCGTTGCGGCTAAAAGGATAATTGCATCAACGATAAGAATCCCCCACAGATAGAGACTCCCCCACCACCGGAACGGATAGAAGCTTACCGCCACTGCACAAAGTGCAAATGCCAACGCGAGGAAGACCGTGGGTCGTATGCCGTATACAACAGGAACCGTGAGGGCACCAGCCGCACGATCCCCCTCTACATCCTCGGCTGTCTTCAGGAGCTCCCGGGAAAGGATAGCAAAAAACGTCATAAGTGCAATCGCAGAAATCTTCTCGAAGCCATCAATCCCATAAAAAGCGCCACCGAAGAGAAAGATAGATGCAGTGAGATAAGAGACCGCCATGTTACCGATGAATAACTTCCTTTTCAACCTGGCTGCGTAGAGAACCAGGAGGAGTGCATTGAACACTGCAATGATGAAACAAAGGGAATTGGTGAAGGCTGACAGCAAAATCCCACATGCAAAGAGGACAAGAGCAAGAATCCCAGCATGATATTTACTCACTTCTCCGGAAGGGATTGGGCGATCCGGGCGATTGATATGATCAATTTCCACGTCAAAGAAATCATTGATGGTATTTCCTCCTGCTGTGATAAGGAATACTATCGCCAGAAGGATGATCGTTCCGGGTAAGAGTGTTCCCGAGGCAATGAAATATGCAAGAATTGCAGCAAGCCCTGCCACCAGGGCATTGATGGGTCGGATCAGACAGATCTCACCGGGAATCTTCAATTCCAGCCTAACCTCCGGTGATTATCTGATCGACTTCCCGCCATATCAAGATAAAGGATATCGTTTCCTGAAATTGAGCTGGCTCCTCCCTGACATTTTGCATCGGACCATAATTTCTTTTTAATCCCTCTCAGGAGCAACTCAATTTGGTAATAATAACGGGCGTGGGGGGATTTGAACCCCCGACCTACAGCTTAGGAGGCTGCCGCCCTGTCCAGACTAGGCCACACGCCCGCAGCATTATCAATAGATGAGGAGAAGGTATAAGGTTTTTGCAATTCTACCAAAGTAAAGAATTATGGACCTTATCGAGGTGGAAGAAGGCACCACGAAGTTTTTTATTCCCCTTCAGGATGATTCTTCCCACTTCCCTCCCGGCAGTGCTCCGATCTTTTATAATCCGCGGATGGAGATGAACAGGGACGCAACGGTTCTCTTTGTTGCGGTGGTAAAACCCCTTGAGTACCTGGATGCCATGGGTGCATCGGGGGTGAGGGGGCTTCGGGTTGCCACAGAATGTGGTGTCGCGGTAACGATCAATGACCGGGATCACAAAGCATACGAACTGATCCAAAGAAATGCTCTGGATCATTGCCCGCCTGTCACTGTAACCTGTAGAAATGTACATTCACTTCTCGCAGAGCGGAGATATGACTCGGTTGATATTGATCCCTTTGGATCACCTGCTCCGTTCATTGATTCAGCGGTTCGGGGTTGTGGGAGGTTCCTCATGGTAACCGCCACCGACACTGCGCCTCTTTGTGGGGCTCATCTCAATGCCGGTATCCGCCGATATGGGGCAACTCCTGCAAACAATGAATATCATTCCGAGACTGGTCTGCGAACGCTGCTTGCGTTCATTGCAAGGGAAACGGTGAAATTTGACCGGGGGATAGAACCTCTGTTCTGCTATGCAAAGGAGCATTATGTCAGGGCCCATTTCCGTCTTTTAAATAGCGCATCGGCGGCTGACAAGACCGTTGCAAGGATTGGATATATCCTTCAGTGCACCAGATGCCCCGGACGCATAGAACAGGCCGGGCTTATCCCAAAAATGGTGAAATGTGAAGAATGCGGGGCAGGTATGAAGCCGGTTGGACCTTTGTGGCTGGGAGAGATCCAGGACAGGAGCGTGATTTTTGCCATGAAGAATGTCCTGGGCTCCATGAAGCTGAATACTGTCAACCGGCTTTCCCTCCTCTTTGACCTGATCAGTGACGAGCTCCCTACTTCATCCCATTACGATTATCACGCGCTCTCCAAGGTTGCCAGGATATCGCCTCGACCTCTCTCTGAAGTGATTGCAATCCTCCGGGAGAGAGGCTATCATGCAAGCAGAGCCCATTATTCAGGAACCGCGTTAAAAACTGATGCCGCTGCTGAGGTGATCATCAGGGTCTTGAAAGAGAAGACGGAGTTGTGTGAAGGGGAAGTCTCAACGTATCAGAGTAATAAGGAACAGGAGGACCGATTTTCTTGAACCAGATCCTCATCAGGAAATCCGATACCGGCTAGTGTTCAATGATTATGGTCAGGAGGTCCCCCTCTTTGAGGCGATGGGTGAGGCCAACCCTCTGCCCCGGGTGTTTCACGGAGTGACCCCATACCCTTGCATACCGAAACCGATCTACGAAATCCCGGTGCAGTTTCCGGCAGACATCTTCCACCGTACTTCCCTGCCGTATGATCAAGGGCTCTTCGAGATCTGCTGCTTCACTCTGCGGTTTTAGATATACCCTCATGAAACCGAGAGAATCGTAAATACGGTCTTTCATTTCTGCCATGTGAAACCCGGTATGGGCTGATATCATTTCAGGTTTCATCAGGAAACGCTCATTTAAATTTGTGGCAATTGCGTCTGAGTTCTTTTCATCGATGAGGTCCACTTTGTTCACTGCGATAAATGCAGGAATATAAACCCTGTTTGCAAGCATTGCATCTATCACTTCATCCTGGGTTGCATTCCCACGGATCAGGATATCAGCATTCATCATCTTATTCTCTGCAAGGATTGAGCGTATCTCATCCACGTCCAGATCAAGGGCACCTACAGCATTGACCCTGATGCCGCCCATGGAGGTCTTCTTGATCGTGATATCAGGTTTTTGCTTGTTGATCCGGATACCTGCATCATAGAGCTCCCGCATCAGGACGTCAACATGGGACGAGTTGAAGACATCAACGAGGATAACGATCATGTCGGCGCTTCTTACAACACCGATGACCTCTTTCCCTCGGCCTTTTCCCATCGCAGCACCGGCGATAAGACCTGGTATATCAAGTATCTGGATCTTTGCACCTCGATGTTCCATAGCACCGGGGACAACCGTAAGGGTCGTAAATGCGTAGGCTGCAACTTCGCTCTTTGTGCCGGTAAGCGTATTGAGGAGTGTACTTTTCCCGGTTGAGGGAAATCCGACAAGAACGACGGTTGCATCCCCCGACTTTTTCACGGAATACCCTTCGCCTCCTCCAGCAGATTTCATAGCCCGCTGGACTGCTTCGTCCTTCAACCGAGCGATCTTTGCCTTCACCCTGCCGATATGCTTGGCTGTTGCCTTGTTGTAGGGCGTCCGCTGGATCTCCTCTTCAAGGGCCCGGATCTCGTCCTCGATACCTGCCATTTCGCTGTTCCTATATATAGGCGGAAGGAAAGGAATATAGTTGTGGGTCTTTGCGGAGAGTTGAATAATAGAATTCCAGTTTCTGCTGAATTTTAAACTCCGGTACCTTGGTGTAGAAAAATAAGTGGAACGGGGGGGAAATCCCCTCCAGAGCCCGTATTTGGTTCCGGAAGGGCAGATATCAACAGATTTAAGTACGAATATGCCTCATAGAATAGAGCAGTTGCTGCTATAGTGTAGTCCGGCCAATCATGCGGGCCTCTCACGCCCGCGACTGGGGTTCGAATCCCCATAGCAGCACTCTTTTCATGCCCCCCGATTTATGCGATTAGCAACCAGATGTTCCCGATAGCCTCGAGGGATGAGGGGAATGATGGCGCTGAATGCGGGATCACTTCTGGTACCTGGATCACCTTAAAATTAAGCCCATTTTGGGCTCCGTTTCCCCCATTTTGAACATGGGACCGCATTTCGATTGGAAATTGTGTTTATACACATGGATAATATTGACAAAATCGCTTCATTTCAAAAAATAGTCGCAAATATCTGATTAAAAATGATCTCTTTATTGAGGTTCTGTACGAGAGAAATAGGAGGTAGTAGAATACTCGGATGGAACCGGAAGAAGCCCGTGCATGCAATCTGTGAAGGACTTTTGCGGACCAGTAATCGGTTGATTTTATGGGATTAAAAGAATATTTAAACGTTTATTTTCAATATATCGCGTTTACAGGGCTTTTTAGTGGTTTTAGGAGAGGATGGCATGCCAGATGAGCGGTTATACCTCCGAAACCTTTAAACATCTGGAGCTGATCCTCACAATGGGGACTTTCAATGGTTGCAGCAGAAAAGCCTGGTATTGAATTCCCGAGCGTGCTCGACCGTGCCTACAAGGAATACAAGCGCCACCTGAAGGTGGAGGATATCATGAGCAGGGAGGTTGCCATCACAACCCCCGACACCATCATGGCAGATGCCGCAAAGCAGATGGGTGAGAAACATATCGGGAGCCTGATCGTCATGCAATATGGCACCCCGATCGGGATCGTGACCGAACGGGACCTGCTTTCAAAGATCCTGGCAGGGGGTCTTGACATTGGAACGACAAAGGTCAGCCATGTGATGTCGTACCCGCTCGTCAAGATCTGTCCCGACCTGGAGATCAGGGAAGCGGCACGGACCATGATCCGGCGAAAAGGGAGGCTCGCCGTCTTCCAGTGCGGGGATATTGCAGGGGTAATCACCGCATCAGACCTCATCCGGGAGATGCCCGATGCTCCCGAGACGTCCCTTACCGTTGATGAATTCATGACGCGGGACCTAAAAAGCATCGGGGAGGATGAGACCGTTGAAGAGGCAGCCCGTCTCATGGGCAGGGAGCGGATCGGCAGCCTGCTCGTCATGAGGGATGACCACCCTTTGGGGATATTCACGGAACGTGATCTCCTCACCACCTTCATCGCCCGGAACAGGCCCCTTGATGCCCCGGTGAGCATGGCATCCTCATCGCCGCTGATCACTGCTCCCGCCGGGATCAGCATCCATGCCGCCGCAAAGACAATGGCATCAAGACACATCCGCAGGCTAATCCTCATGAAGAAGAAGACCCTGGAAGGGATCATCACCGCGAGGGACCTTGTAGAGGCATACGCCCGGTAGCCTGGCATCACCTGAGAACAGAAGGGTATCAGGGAGGGCTAGTCCACCCTTTCAGATCCTTTCTTCCTGTCACTCCAAAGGAATGGGTACGATCCGCTTTGACGGGACTTGACCCGTGTTCGAAAAGAAGAGGGATATAGTGTTTCTCCGAACCGCATTCCCGGGCAGCATACCCTGAATTTTCTCTTTCCGTTCAGAAGAAGCTGTCAAGACCGATCGACACGGCATAAATCAGCATAGTGATGTGGAAGAGCGGAAGCATCCGAAGGCCGGTATCCGGGGTCCTGTCCCTGCTGATCGCCATGTTTGCCACGAGAAGCAGGCAGAGCCCAAGAACGATTCCCCCCCTTGCTATCCAGCCCAGACGGGTCATGAAGAGGACTGCGGTGACCACATGGATTGCAGTGAAGCCTGCAATCCAGAGCGCTGTTCCCGAAAGCCCGTACAGGGTTGCCACCGTATTCATCCCCCGTGCCCTGTCATTTGCGACATCGATCAGGTCATTTGCTCCAAGGTGGGCCTGGGCAAACGGGTAAAAGAACATGAAGTAAAAGAGGGCCAGCATATCGGGAGAGCCGATGCACAGGTACCCAGCGACGGGGAACAGGGCAAAATCGGTGCGTCCCACCAGCTGTGCAAGAGGGAAACGCTGGTTTCGCTTTCTCACCTGGTAAAAGACCTCGACACCATAACTGCAGAGCATGATCAGCAAGACGAATGCCGAATGAGGAAAAGGAAGGGTCGCGGTGAGGAGGACGGTCGCTGTCACAAGGACAATAAATACGACAACTGCCTCCCGGGAAGAGACCAGCCCCTCCGGAATCGGTCGCTTCCCAAACATCCTCCAGTACTTGGTCAGCTTTCCGGTTTCGATGTCCCGGGTATCGTAATGCCTGTCAACATAGTCATTGAGGACAAACCCTGCTTCAAATCCAAGGAAACCGATGAACGCTACTTTCAGGAGGTCATACCACGAGAAGAGACCGTATACGGAAGTGGCAACGAGGTATCCCGAGCAGAAGAGGACCGGCCATGCAAAAAAGAAATGGAGCCGCAGGAGATCCACATAACCTCTCATGACCTGATGCATACAGGGATTTTCAACACCATCATAATTCAGGTTTTGCGCTGGATGGCTGAGATTCTGATCGGGGCACATGAGTTCACAACGGTTTCGCGCAGGGAGGCGAACGCGTGGCATCCGGATAATCCGGTCACGAGGAGGACGTCCCGCTACCGCCCAATGCCCGTTTTCTTCAATGGCAATTACACGCTCCTCCCCTCGGAATGCATGATAAAGGTAATACGGGAGGAGGGGGAGAGAAGAGGATGTGAGGGGATGTATGGGACGTGCGCTTGTATGACGTATACCCGAAAACAGGGGGAGATGTTCAGGCCCGTTTCATACAGGGAGGACACTTTTTCAGCTGTCGATCGACATCTTCGTTGATGATCTGCTTCATCTCCTGGATCAGCCTCAGGCTAACGACGGCGGGGTCCTCACCAGTCTTCTTTGCAATCTCCTGTGACAGATAGGGGATGGTGTATTCAGAAAACTTCATCGGGGTGCCGGTGATCTTCCAGATCGCAAATTCAAGTTCTTCTTTCAGGGTCGGGCGCATGGATCACTTCCGGGGGAATAACCACCATGAAAAAATGTCGGTTCTAATTATATTACTAAGATTATTTTATAAATCTTATTGATATGGCAGCCTGAATTCAGACGTAAGCCCATTGCTGCTTTCCCGGGTTTTCACGGATCGCCTAAGGACATAATACAGAAATCGTTAGCGAGGTCCGTTGCGAAAATCAGGGGGATGGCAGGTCCCTGCTCCCCGCTTCTTCAGGCTGTTTTAAAGGTCCTTTGTACGGTGAAAGAATTCACCACCATCTGGGCATCCGGCTTATTATGGTCGTATACGTTTTCCCAGGTGGAGTAAGGTCCGAAATAGCTGACGATATAGCCTTTCCCATCCATCAACGCGTAATACTGCATATATCTCCGGTCAGCATTGCCTCTTTTATCGCGGGTGTAATATTCAATCTGGTAGGCTCGTGTATCAGAAAGAAGCGCGGGTGCACTCTTGCTCGTCGTTGTTATAAAATAATCCAGCTGCAGCTGAGACACTGCAGAATTGAAATAGTCCTCAAGGATCAGTGTCTTTGGTTTCTGATCAATCTCTACCGTTAAATTGGCGATGTAATTAAAGCACTGGCTGGTCTCGGAATCACAGCCTCTCTCAATCGGTGCGGTCAGGGTAAGGACGGTCCTCCCTGCGGCCGCTTCGTTGATGGTCCAGTTTCTCGGGTAGCGAAGAGAGAACCCGAATTTCTTGTTCTCATAGGTGACCAGGGGATCGAGCGGGATCTCCTCCGTCACTTCGGGAGTCGGCGTCATGGTTGGGTCACCCGTGATCATGACAGCCGTTTCATTCAGTTCTTCTGCTTCCGGATCGGAAGATGAGAGATCAGAATCCCCCCGAGGAACAGTGAGATTGGGTACACCGGGTGTTTCCTGGGTAGGAGGAATCCCGATGATATTTCCATACTCGTCAACCATAAAGTCATTATGACCTGAAATTTTAGAAAGGTCAATGCCTGCAAAACCGGACGTGCTGTTTGTTCCTGTAAAGGATGGAGGGAGGAGAGGATTAAAAAATACAAGGATGACATTCCCGCAGAGAGACATGATCAGCAGCAGCACAAGCACCTTCTCCCGTATCATTGTTGCACCTCATAAAAATGGGATTATATCCTGTTATATGGATAAATTATGACCTTATAGGCCTTAAAATTTGACATCGCGGTCAGGTCACCCTGCATGCACCAGAAAAAGATGTGATCAGTCCTTGATGAGAATCGCCCCGAATATTACCAGGAAGATTCCGATGATAATCGCAATAATCCCTATGGATCCCTTCAGAACGGTGATGACATCAGGGAGGAATACCCATACTGCATAGGCCCCGAGAGCCAGCAGAATAATTCCCCCAATAAGGCTCGCAACACCTGTTTTATCCATATCATACTCTCCTTTTACTACTCTATCAGTTCTTTGAATACATAAGAATAGTGCTGTTGAAGGGAGGGTCACCTGGACGATCAGGCATATCGCTTGAAAAAAATAGAATCAGGACGTCTGCTGTCCTTCAGCCTCTTCTTCCATCGCAGCGAATACCTGTCTGAAGATCTCACGGGTCTCAAATCCTTCCTCCCGCGAGAGCCTCTGGATGGCAAAACCCACATGGACGAGTACAAACTCTCCGACTTCCACATCGACCAGATCAAGCCGCACTTCCTGTCTCAAGTCACCGTAATCGACAATCCCGATATTACCCTCTTTCTTCTCAATGACCTCGGCAGGTATTGCGATACACATAGAGTCGGATCCCTGCATTCATATTGTTGTTCTGAAATGATAAAAGAGATGATTGTGGTGGCTTATAGCAACAAAAAAAGAACTGGCTAGCAAAGATCCTGAGGAGGAACGATTCAAAAGGGCTACCCGACCGGGTCCCGCACGCCATTCGGAATCCCCGGCGATGTACTGGTTCATGATTCAGGCGAGGAGTGCCAACCAGCATTCCTGGGTTCAGAAGTATTTTCTTCTTAGGGGTGGGTATACCTCCTTAATTCTGGCCTCATCATTCTCACATACAGAGGAGAGAGTGGTTTCTCGCAAGCGTTTTTCCGGAAAAAACAGATCCTGACATCCGGTACAAAACGGGAGTTGCCTGTATGAAAAAAATAATATGATTCCTTTGAGGGCTACAAGCATAAAAGATGAAAATGCCGGAGGCATTTTCATATAAAATTAGACTGCCTCAAACCAGTCAGGAAGTATGAAGTCCCCTTCCTTGAGATGGTCGGGCCAGACGATTACCGGCCGAAGGTTCCTTGCAGTTTCATTCCATCGCAACTGTTCCATGTACAGGTCAAATTTGGCCTCCCTGAACTCGGGGGTGAACCGGATCACTCCCCCTTCCATCTCCTCGATAATCTCGGGCATCTCAAGTGAGTGAAGAGCGGTAACCACCGCAGCCTTGTCACGGGTTCCTGCATTTTCAACCGCCTGTGCTGCAATATAGACCCCTTCATAGGTCGATGCTCCCATCATCCCCGGGAAGCCTCCCCACCTCTTCTCGAAATCCTGCTTGAACCGGGAAATATTATCGGCTAACGCCCCGGGTGGGATGGTGTACGGGCTGAACCGGGACTCGATGACCGAGTAGTCACCGTACTGTCCTACTCCGCTATAATAATCAGGATCATCATTGCACTCTACCGCAAGGAAGATAGCATTGATCCCTACATCCCGCCGTGCCTGGGTGACAAGGGGGATCTGCTCGTTGATGAACGTCGCCGGGTAGATAACATCAGGTTGTGCCGCCTTGACCGAGGTGAGCAGGGTCCGGTAATCGGTCTCGCCCATCTTGAAGGTCTCGTTTGCTACGATCGTGATGGGAAGATGCTCCTGTTCGATGGTGTTTATCACCGCGGTCTGCACTCCCTTCCCATAGGGGCTGTCCTGGTAGATGAGCGCCATTCTGAGCGGCCTTCCGGATGAGAAGCCAAATTTTTCGTTGATGGCGGGACGGATCACCTCATTAGCAAAGAGAGTGGTCTGGCGCCCGTAGTCATCCGTTGTCGGACAGTAATGGAACGTGGTACTGGTCGGCATGTCAGTCCGCTGCGTGATGATCGGGCTCGATGCCCCGGTAACAATATAGGGAACCTGGTGCTCGTTTACAATCGCCTGGTGCGATGAGACAACCGCACTCGAGAATCCCCCGACAAGGAGATCGACCTTGTCCTCGGTAACCAACCGGGTTACCGCCTTCTGCCCCCCTTCACGGGTCGATTCATCGTCACCGAGGATTGCCTCTATGGGGACTTTCCTGCCGAGGTCTTTGATGTACACCCCGCCGTCCGCATTGATCTCCTCGACAGCAAGCACGGCCGACTGCCAGATATCTTTTCCGGTGGTGCTAGCCGATCCGGTCATTGAGGCAACAACCCCGATCTTGAGGGTCTGTTCAGCCTGAGGCTGCTGAGTACATCCTGCGATGAGAATGACGCCGATCAGCAGCACTGCCCCTACAGCAAACTTCGCGTCCAATCCAAACACCCTGCTATGTTAAAGCATGGCATGGCAGCTCCTATAAAATTTCCCCTTGGAAAAGGCAGGACGGATCAGGGGAGCGTTATATGGGTAATTTTTTTATCGGGGAATAATTCTTCAGGGGAACAGGTTGGATTGATGACGACTATCTCCGGAGTGGCAAAGAGCCTCAGTTCGACGCCGAGGTTAGAGGTCCCTATACCCCGGGTAATGTAAGTACTCACGCCGTTCTCAAGAGAGAGCCCGGAGAGCTCGAATCCCGGCATAGGAATGTCCTGGGGGAGGAACTGCCCCCCATGGGTATGGCCGGCGAGGATGAGATCAGCATCCCAGTTGGCCCGGCATTCAGGCTCATGGATCAGGTAGAGAGTGAATGCACCGGTTTTCGGGACATCGGGAGGATCCGCCATTCCTGCCCAGCCGTCATCAATACCGACAAGGATCAGCTCCTGTCCGTCTGCATCCACGACAAGGTACTCATTTTTGAGTACTCTCACACCGTTCATCCCGAGCTCGTCAGTGAGCCGGCCGGCATAGACAACATCCGTTGTCTCATCCCGGAGGCTGCTCACATTGTAATCGTCCCTGTCGAACGAGGCATGATTCACCGCGAGGTTCTTTTCTACCCAGGATGTTGAGGTGATACCAGACTTGTAGTCATGGTTGCCAAGCACAGCGTAGACAGGAGCATCGATCCCCTCCCATATTTTTTGGAGCGAGAGGTCCTCTCCATCCCCGTAGACGAAATCCCCCCCGATCATGACTACCGACGGGTCAAGGGCGTTGATCTCATTGATGATGGTATTGACGTAGTTGATATTCCCCTGTTTCAGGTGGGGGTCAGCGATGAAAACGATATTGTCTGGTGCTCCGTCGATATGGAGCACCGTGATCTCCGAGGTCTTCGCCTCGACGTAGGCAAGGCCTATCGAGGCATTGAGGATGCCGAGAAAAACGATGAACGTAAGGTAGTGGGTTGTCCCAATCTTGGGCATCTTCGGAAGTGCGTCTTTCAATCGCATTTATACCTTTTGTTTTGGTGATGATGGATAAAAATGGTGTGGGTGGTGGCAGTAGAGAAACGCCAGAACCGATGTCTGGAAAAAAAGTGAGAGCGCCGGGGAAGAGATTTGAACTCTTGAGGTGCATGGCACCAGTGGCTTTCAAGGCCACCGCCTTACCGGTCTAGACTACCCCGGCCCGGATATAGTATATGCGACGCCAAAGCATAAAAAAAAGATCACCAGTTTCTCCGGATCACAACGAGTGCAACCCCGGCAATAACCGCGGCTACCACCCCTATAGCCGGCAGAGGGGAGGATTTTTCTTCCGTGGAGGTGGTACCTGGCATGGTTGCAGCAGTACCAGGGACTGACGTCTCCACTTTCGCCGCCCCATCTGCCGACAGGAGCACATCCCCCTCAGCTGCGTAACTGTAAGGGTACACCTTCAGGACAAGAACATCCTCAGCGGTGTCGATGATGATCTCCTCATTTCCCACCGAACCTTTTTCGTTTACTTTCACCGTCTTCCCTTCGGTATCGGTATACTCGATAACCCAGTCGATCCCTGACGAGGTGAAAGCCCTGATCGTCCCTGGTCCACCCGTGGTCACTACGAAAGTCGCCGGCTTGTCCCTGGAGGCAAAGGCACTTGCTGATAGGATCGGATTTGTGGTGGGGACGAGGGTTGGCGGGGTGGTTGCTACAGGCTTCTCCCGGACCGTGACCATAATCGTCCCGATGTATCCCTTGGCATCGGTGAAACTGATATTATACTGCCCGGGGCCCTTGATAGGGACCTCTGTGGAGAACGAGCTGTCTGACTTGACACTAACATAGGCCGGTCCGAACACCGCTTCACCACCCGGGCCAGTGACTCCGATCTGGACCCCCGAATTTGCCAGTCCGGCAATGGATCCGTCAATATCGAGGGTCCCGTCCATCTCTTGGGAACTGAACGCTGAAAAGACGATCTCGTCGCTGCGGTCGATAATCTCGATCACCCGGAGGGTTACCGAATCCCCCAGGTAGGAATACCCTGAGATGGCTGGCACTTCCGCCTTGTATACACCCTTGGTAAATCCTGTGGTGTCAAATACGACAGAAAATTCATTGTTTGCCTGGAGCGTGACCGTTTTTCGTGCGAGTTCCTCGGTAACATGGCCTGATTTATAGAGGACAATGTCGACGCTGATGCCAGGAGGAAGGTTGCTTGTTCCGTTCACCACGAGCGGCATCCCCCTCTGGATCTGCGAGGGCGCCTTGAGTATCAGTTCATAAGCCTGTGCAACTCCCCCACAGAGGGCAAGGCACAGGAGGGCCACGAGAGCGATTCGCGCCAGGGTGTGAGAGGCTGGTCTCTTCTGGTCCATCAATAAATCCCGCCTGAATGCATGGGTGTTGTCGTCAGGATAAAAACGACACCAGTTGGATAAAAATTTGTGCTGCATGCTTAATACCTTGCCCATCCGGCATGCCATCCCCGTTGATGCTTTAAACCTGCACGACCCATGAAAGAGGTGTTGTAATCATGGAACGGCCGCTCGCATGCTGGAAAGGGGAGGAGCGATACGAAGGAGAGGTCCTCCCCTCGCTCACCATCATCTTGAAGACCGGGGGGTGCCGGCACAACCGCTGCAGGATGTGCAGTTACCGGTTTGAACGGTACCCGGAGGGGACCGATCTCGAGGGCGCCCTCCTCTCCCAGCTCGACTGGGTGGTCCAGCATTACCCTCCATCCGGGGTTGCCATCGTCAAGCTCTACACGTCGGGCAGTTTCTTCGATCCCGGGGAAGTGCCTCCCCGCGTGGTAGAGGAGGCGGCCCGGATCTTTTGGGGAAAACTTGTCATCGCAGAGACACGGCCTGAATTTGTTGACCCTGAACGGATTGCAGCCTTCATTTCAACGATCGATTCGGGAGATTACCCGACCCCGCTCTACGTGGCCATCGGTCTCGAGACCTTGAATGACAGTATCCGGCAAAAATCGATCGATAAGGGATTTACGTTCTCTGATTTCAAAAAAGCGGCAGATAACGCCCGAGCGGGGGGCGCCGGGATCAAGGCATATCTCCTTTTAAAGCCGCTCTTTCTCACGGAACGGGAGGCGCTCCTGGACATGGAGGAGTCGATCCGGACCGTTACTGGAATTGCTGATATGATCTCGATGAATCCCTGCACCGTCCAGAAGCATACCGAGCTCGAATACTACTGGAAGCGGGGAGAGTACCGGCCTCCCTATCTCTGGAGTGTCGTTTCATTGCTCCTCTCTGCACCCGCCCATATCACCTGTGATCCATTAGGAGGGGGTCGTGCCCGCGGACCTCACAATTGCGGGACCTGTGATTATGATATTGTCAAGGCAATACGGGATTACAACCTCTCTGCGGATTGCCAGACGCTTCACCAGCTCTTTAACGGGGGATGCGAATGCAAAGAAGAATGGGAGCGGGTCCTGTCACTCGAGAAACCGTACTGCATGCCGCTGACTCGGTGATGGCACTTCCTGGATCTCGAGCTGCTTTTCGAGGAGGGGCAGGAATGTCCCGGCATCGCTTACCACCCCGATAGCCTGCATGGTCCCGCGGTCCATCAGCTTTGTCAGGGATGAGGGATTGATGTCGACGCAGATGGTTTTCACAAAGGAGGGGAGGCAGTTGCCGACGGCCACGGAGTGGAGGAGCGTGGCTACCATGAGAACCATCCCGCACCCCTCCACATGAGAACGAATCTGGTCCTGGGCTACCACTGCATCAGTGATGACATCAGGCAACGGACCGTCGTCACGGATAGATCCTGCAAGGACGAAGGGAATATCCTTCATGACACATTCGTACATGATCCCGCCCGTGATCACCCCGGTTTCGATCGCTTTTTTTATCGAACCCGCCCGCATCACTTCGGAAATGGCATACAGGTGATTCTTATGACCTCCCGTGACCGGTTTTCCTGTACAGATGTCCATACCAAGCGATGTCCCGTAAAGGTTGTATTCGATGTCATGGGTGGCAAGGGCATTGCCGGCAAAGAGGACATCGATGTATCCTTTCCGGATAATCGATGCAAGGGCACGGGCGGCTCCGGTATGGATGATCGCAGGTCCCCCCACGAGTCCGATCTTCCCTCCCTTTGCTTTCAGTGCGATCATCTCGGCGGCGACCTTCGCGATGATCGTCTCGCTTGGCCGTTCGGGTGAGACGGTGCCGTGCATGAACTCGAAATTGGAGAGCTGGCGGGGACGCTCGGGAGGGTCCACCCGCACTCCCTCTTCACCAACCACCACAAGATCGCCTTTTTTCAGCTTTGAGAGAGGGGTGCACAGGGCTGACTTCCCCTCGGGATCGACCACGATCGTGCAGTCCATCTCAATGTGCTCAACCAGGATCCATCGCCCCTGGTATTTGACAGAAGTCGGGTGGTGGGTGGTCGAGTAAAATCCTTTCGGGACGATACGATCACCCTCCGCAGGGGCAACCGAAATCTCCTCTTCAAAGAGCAGGTGGGCACCGAACCGGTGGATCTCTGAGAGGATCGCCTGGAGCTGCTGTTCGGTATCGGTATTCACTTTCAGGCGTGCATAGCTTGGGTCTGTCTTCCGTTTGCCTACTTCAAAGGTGATAATCTCAAAGTTGCCACCCTTGTCCATGATCCGATCAAAGACCTTTGTCATGATGCCCGAGTCGATGATGTGCCCCTCGAGCTCGACTTCACGGGAGACCTGCATAGTAAGTATAAATCAGCGGCGCTTGCTTATATTATTTCTCCGGTAATCGGGGGAATCTGCCCAAACTGGCTCGTTTGTATTGTTTTTAGAGGGCTTATCGGTCCTGGCAGAGCTGGCGAACCCTGTCCAGTTCTTCCCGGGTATTGATGTTGTATGCAAGGCTCTCCTCCCAGAGGAGGAGCTGCAGCTCATCCTGAGGTTTCTCCATGAGATCCCCCCGGAGTATGTTGATGCCGGCCGGACATGCCAGGATGGGGCCAATGCATCCCGAATACGAAGGGTGGGAGCCTGTGTTCCTGATCAGCTCCTCGGGCACCCATACCGAGCAGGCCTCTTTTCCGGATTTCTGGTAGTGTTCCCTGATCTCGCGGATGGTTGCCGGGCTGAGGCAGGGGAGATCGGCAACACAGGAAAAGAAAGGATCCCTTATCTCGAGATACTCTGCCGCTTCGGCAAGATCTTCGATATACCCGGCTCCTGATGCGACGAGATAGGGGATGGCCCGTGCCCTGCACCAGTTGAGGGTGTGCGGAGTCTTTCCGGTCAGGATCACCACGACCTCGTACCCTGCGTCATGGAAGGCTTTGATAACGTATTCTATGATCGGCTTTCCGTTCAAGGTGACAAGTGGTTTTTCACCAAGATTGAGCCGTGTTCCGCTCCCTCCCGCAAGTATCAGCGCATACATTCACCGATCGCCTCCAGGAGCAGGCGGTTTTCCCCCCTCGTCCGGACCGCTACCCGGATGGAACTGGGGAGTCCGAATGAATGGCAGTCCCGGACGAGGATGCCCCTTACGGAGAGAGCAGAGCAGAGGGGTGCGACATCGTACGGGAAGCTCAGGAGCAGAAAATTCGTATCGGAGGGATGAACCGAAAGGGGGAGGGTGCGGAGGGCAGAGATGAGCCATTCCCGTTCTGCCCGGATCCTGGACCGGGACTGTTCGAGCTGTTCATACCTGCTAAATGCCCTGATTGCAAACTGCTCGGCGATCGAGTTGACACTCCAGGGAGGTCGTATGATCTCCATCCGTTCGATGAGGTCTGGGTCCCCGAACCCGTACCCAAACCGGATTCCGGGAACTGAGAAGCTCTTCGTGAGGGATCGGCAGATGAATAGGGAGGGGTCCCTGACATCGGCAACGCTCTGGTTGATGTCGGAGAGCTCGATAAATGCTTCATCGACAAAAAGGATCTTTGCAGGGGAGAGCAGATCAAGGACGGCTTGCCTGCTCTGGAGTTCTCCGGTGGGATTGTTCGGATTGCAGAGGAATCCGGCTGCCGCTGGTCGCCATTCCCCTGCAGGGATGGCGCCTGCCAGGCGTGCTGACATTTCATACTCCCCAAAGGTGGGATTCCTGATCCATACGTGGTCTCCACGGGATAAGGTCGCCTGACAGAAGACCCTGATCAGTTCAATGGATCCGTTTCCTACCGCGATCTCCTCAACCGGCCGGTGAAACCTCTCCGCGATAGCCTCCTTGAGGAGGAGATATCGGTCATCCGGATAGCTGGAAATGAGATCGTCAGGTAGAGAGAGGGGGACAGCTGGGGGCCATGGATTAAGATTCGCACTGAAATCGATGGCACTTTTCCCATGTTCCTGCTGGAACTGCCGGACCTTTCCGCCGTGGATTACTCTGTGGGGGATATCGTTGTTCACGCTCAAATTTCCCTTCAGAAATGGGTGCACCGGGGTATTAAGGTATGCAGAAGGTATTTGGGACGAGAAAGAAAAAATATATATACTATTGCTGTTTATTTAGGAATCATCTGATCTAATGTCAGACTAAAGGTAGCTCTCTGACAGATGATTAGCAGACAATTGTCTGACAATTGTCATACATGAGGAGTAAAAATGCAGCGAATTACGCTCAGGCTTCCCGACCATCAGATCGAGATGCTTCAGCAAATGGTGGAAGCGGGGGAGTTTCCGACCATCTCTGAAGCAGTGAGGTATGCTGTCCGGCAACTGATCGAAAGGCAAGGCGGGCGTGTCCTCAAAGAGAGTGACCAGGTTTCATTCAAGGTTTAGGAGGGTCAGAAATGCAGAGTATCATCAATGAAGCGCTCAAAAACGCAGAAATTGAGAAGGAACAGAAAAGTCCACAGAGTGTGGATGATGACTTCATCGGACAGCCGCGAATCATGATCATCGGCTGCGGTGGAGCCGGGAACAATACCGTGAACCGTCTCCACCACATGGGTGTTGCCGGCGCGGAGACACTTGCCATCAACACCGACAAGCAACACCTCGACATGATCCAGGCAGACAAGAGAGTGCTGATCGGCAAATCCCTGACACGGGGACTTGGTGCCGGGGGCTATCCCGATGTCGGGAAACGTGCTGCTGAAATGGCACGCCCTACCCTTGAGGCTCTTTTGGAGAACGCCGATCTCGTCTTCATCACGGCAGGCATGGGGGGAGGGACCGGTACAGGTTCGGCCCCGGTGGTTGCACAGATCGCAAAAGAGCAGGGTGCCATCGTGGTCGGGATGGTCAGCTATCCCTTCCAGGTCGAGAAAGCCAGACTGATCCGCGCAGAAGAGGGGCTGGAGACGCTCGCTTCAAACTCCGACTCGGTCATTGTGCTCGACAACAACCGCCTGAAAAACTTTGTGCCCAACCTCCCGCTTGGCCAGGCGTTCTCAGTGATGGATCAGCTGATGGGAGAGACGGTCAAGGGGATCTCCGAGACTATCACTGAGCCGTCACTCATCAACATCGATTATGCCGATGTCCGTGCGATCATGAGCAAGGGAGGAGTTGCAGTGATGCTGGTAGGCGAGAGCAAGCAGCAGAACAAGTCTGAGAGCGTTGTCAGGGAATGCCTGAGCAACCCGATGCTTGACGTCGACTACCGCGGAGCAACCGGAAGCCTGATCCACATCACTGGTGGAAGTGACCTGACCCTGCAGGATGCCGAGGAGATCGCCACCTCGCTTACCTACGAACTTGACCCGCACGCCGATGTCATATGGGGTGCCCGCGTCAGGAACGACATGGAAGGCAAGGTACGCGTCATGGCCATCATGACAGGAGTCCAGAGCGGAAAGATTCTTGGAAACCGTGTCTCTTACAAGTCGGTCCTTGAGGAGGATGCCAGAAAGAAGGAGGACCCGAAGGCCCCCCAGCTCCCCAGGAACCGCAAGGCACGGGACTTCACGAGCGGAGGTAGCTTACTGGAATGGTTCTGAACAACAACACGCCACCTTGATTCACAACTGCCCGGCACATCTGCCACCTTGTGCCGGACCATACCACCAATACATCTGCGGAATCGGGTCCAGTTGACCGGTCATTTTTTTTTTAACCGGGACAGGGCACATAACCGATACCGCCCCGACAACAACCATCCGGCACTCTGCCACCTTGTGCCGGACGATGCCACCACCATCAATAAGACAGATCAGGTCCAAGACCTGGTTGACTGTTTTTAAAAAATAACATGATTCCTTTGAGGGCCACACGCATAAAAGATGAAAATGCCGGAGGCAGTTTCATATAAAAATTCCTGTTGAACCAGCACTCCCATCTCTCTTGCCTTCCTCTACAAAGATGAATCAGGATACTGTCAGGAATATGTTCTGTTGTTAAGGAGGAACGTTCAAGAGGAGCCATACCCGGGATCACCTCATCTGACGTCAAGAATCCTCCCCCCATGCAAGCGACTCCGGCCCATTCCTTCGGAAATTATTAAATGAAGGAATAACGTGTACTATATAGAAATCCTGAAGGATTATCACCCGCGGAACCGTCTGCTGTGTGAAGGGCTATTCCGGAATGACCGTTTATGGAGATCCGGACATGCGTCCCTTCTGGTATCGGGAGTCGAACATGATGGACAGACAATTGAACAAAGGCTCGCGCAAAATCGCATTTGCGGTGCATGCTGGCGCACAGCCACTCATTCATTGCAGGGATACCTCTTTTACCATACCTGGCATGAGTGCTGATGAGCAGAAGGTATGCGCAGTTGACTGTATCCATATCCTGCAGACCGTTCCTAACGGAGATACCCGCCCGGCTGTAGTCGAGGGAGGTAGGGCATGTTGAATGAACTGATTGAGAAACGTAAAAAGATTCTTGCCGAGTCTGAACAGCATAAAAACCACAGAAATGAGCTCAATGCGAATGCCAGCAAATTCGCACGGGAACGGAACACCCTGAACAACCAGACCAGGGAATATGTTGAAGAAGCGCAGAAGAACAAGGAGCTGCGGGACAAATTCAACAACGAGGTCCAGTCCTTAAAAGATCAGCGAAACGTGATCAATGAACAGGCCAATGCCCTGTTTGAAGAGATCGAAGGATTCAAGAAAGACCACGGCGGACTGAAAAACCGTGGGCTGAAGGAGCTCCAGAAGCAGATCGAGCACCTCGAATTCCGCCAGCAGACGGAAGTCATCAGCACTGATAAGGAGCGCGAGCTGATCGAGAAGATCAAGCAGATGAAAGAGACGATGCGTGAACAGGAGGCCGAACTTGAACAGAACAAAGAAGTCAAGGTAAAAGTCACGTCCGCCCGCGATCTCCGCAGGCAGGCCTCCGAGATGCATGCAAAGGTGACCGAGATGGCCGAACTTGCCCAGCAACACCATGACCTGATGGTCGAGTTCTACCGCAAAGCCGATAAGTCACGGGAGGAAGCCGATGCATCACACCGCAGTTTTGTCGAGGCACAGGAGGCAGCTGATGCAGAACACAAGTACTTCATCGCCTGCCAGAAAGAACTGCGTGATTACGACAAGGTGATCTCAGGCCTTCGCAAGAAGACCAAGAAAGCCAAAGTCTCGAAAGAGCAGAAGGCGGTCCGGAAAGAGGCCGAACACGTCTACAAGATGTTCAGGGCCGGGGAGAAACTCACGACCGATGATATCCTCCTCCTCCAGCGCTCAAAACTTATTTAACTTCATTTTTAACCCCGTTCATCCGAAGTAACAATTTAATAGATAGATCGCGATTTCTATTGTGATGCAGACGGGGCGGACACTGGTTCTTTGTGTCGATCGCGATGACGATATCGGGTATAAAGGGCGAGTCGAGAGCCCCGTCCTCGGCAGGGCAGCATGCCTGAACGCCGCATATTCCCTCGCACTCGCCGATCCCGAGGATTCTGATGTCAACGCCATATTCCAGGCGATCAAGATCTATGATGAACTAGCTGCCGCTGGGGAGAGTGTGGAGATAGCCCTCATCGCCGGCGACCACATGCACATGCTCGAGGGGGACAGGAAGATCGGGGCATCCATTGACAGCCTTGTGAGAGAGACCGGGGTTGACAACTGTATCGTCGTTACCGATGGGGCTGAGGATGAGTTTGTTATCCCCATCGTCCAGTCCAGGGTTCCCGTCTCAAGCATCCGGAGGGTCATTGTCAGCCAGATGCCGAACCTTGAAGGGACCTACTACCTGATCAAAAAGATCCTGAACGATCCCAAGGTGGCGAGGCTGGTCCTTGTGCCGATCGGTCTCTTGATGCTGTTCTGGCCGATCGCATACCTTGCGGGGAGATCGGAACTGGCACCGGTTATTGTCGTGGGAGCGATCGGGATCTACCTCCTGTACCGGGGTCTCGGAATCGATGACCTCTTCAGGGGATTTGCCACTGCCCTCCAGACCTCGCTCACCAGGGGCAGGTTCTCCTTTGTCACCTATATCGCCGGGATCCTCCTTGTTATAATCGGGGTGATCCTTGGACTGATGAATATCCTCATCTATTATACAGAGATAGGGATCCTCCTCTATGTGCTGATCTTCGTCTATGGAGCCGTGCTCTGGCTGGCCCTTGCCGGCATCGTTGCTTCCACCGGGATTGTGATCGACAACTTCTTCCATGATCGCCAGAGACTCGCCAAAGTCATCATATTCCCCTTCTTCATCGGTGCGATCGGCCTGATCACCTATGGCGCGAGCATCTATGCCATAGCGGTAAGCAATGTCCCGGATTTCCCCTTCTCCACGGCCAATGCAATCACCTACATGCTGTACGGCACGATTGGCGGGCTCCTCTGTGCATTTGCCGGTATCGGGATCCAGTATCTCGTGAACCGGTATATGAACACGAGTGATAAAACACCCGAAGTCATCGAGCTGGTCTGAAAGAGCGGACATTTTTTTCCTTCCCCACGATAGCGTGCTCAATTTATCCGTTCTATGTCCTGTATCGAAGGGAGAGTTGTGAAGAACGAAACTATGAAAGGGTACTAACTCCACAAGTGGCAGACAATATTCCGGACCAATCTTGATGGGTATCCTGGAAGGTGTTTGCCACGATTCCGGTTTTTTGTTATTCCATTATCCGGACAGCGAGGACATCCCAAAAGAAGACAGGGAGATTATGAGGCAAAATAACCGATCCCATTCGGGATCTCAGTCACTGCAGCGTACTCCCGTGAGACCTGCGGGGTGGTGATCCGGAGCGTGGGGATCAGGACATTGAACGTGTGAGAGGGGAACCAGTAGACCCCCCGCCCGTACGAGTAAGAGATGTCATCCACCACCAGTTCAGCGGAATTGAGGTCGAGATTTTTCACCTCGGCATCCTCATAATTGAGGACGGTGAGGAGTCTGTTTTTCAGATCCTGTTTTCCGAGGAGAAGGACGATTACTCGTGTCGGTTCATCAAGGGTATACTTCATATCGATGGTGGCTTTCCCCCCGTCGAGGGTAATGTCGACCGCCTCTATCGTGATGTACCCATACTTATCGGTATTCGTGGTCGCGAAGACCGGCACGGTAAGGACGGCCAGAAGCATAAAGCACCCTGCGAGAGCCCAGCCTTTCATTGAATACTAAGTGTTGTTGAGTGTCTTATATCCTTTCTGGTAGTTACCTGAATGACCCGCCCGGTGCAGCGGCTGAACCGGGAGGTTGTATGAACTTGCCAGGGAGGGACGGGGAACGCAGGAAAAAAGGGAGAGAATTATCGCTGGTTTACCAGGACAATTTCAATGCTTGACACGTTTGTCTTTCCACTGTCAGTGTCGATGATCTCAGTCGAGGTGATGATCTCTTTCTTGCTCACGTTTTCGAGAAACCGGTTCAGGGCTATCTCAGCGGTATCAACAGCCCTCGATATGGCTTTTCCCCGTGCCTTGATCGCGACTTCCGAGGCTCCATTGTTGAACTGGGTTACCACTGCAAGCACGTAGTTCATGACTGGCTTGTTACCGACGAATACTGTATTGTCTTTCAGCATGGATACCACTTCAGAGATACTTTCTGGAGGAGATCAGTTCAGCATTCAGTACAGAGGCCCCTGCCGCCCCGCGGATGGTGTTGTGCCCCATGGCGATAAAACGGATACCTTCGCGGAGCCGTCCCACCGATACCGTCATCCCGTTCCCCCGGTTGCGGTCCAGCCGGGGCTGGGGCCGGTCAGGCTCATCGAAGAAATGGACCGATTCCTTCGGCTGTGTCGGCAGACCCTCGATGGGTGGCTTGTAGCGGAGGAATGCCTCTTTTACCTTCTCTACCGGTTCACGGGTATCGAGCCAGATCGCCATGGTATGGCCGTCAAGCACCGGGACACGGTGGCAGCTGGCGCTGACCTGGAATGGGGCGGGCTGGACCGCGTTGTTCCTGAACGTGCCCATAATCTTGAGGGTCTCGGTCTCCATCTTCTGCTCTTCCTGGCCGATGTAGGGGATAACATTATCATAGATCCCCATGGCAGGGACCCCCTCAAACCCGGCCCCCGATACCGCCTGCATGGTTGCAACATGGATCTTCTGGAAGGAGCATCCATGGACAGGCGCAAGTGCAAGCGTCATCACGATGGTTGAGCAGTTGGGGTTGGTGACGATGAATCCGTCCCGCCCATGATCCCGCTGCACATCGATCAGCGCCAGATGATCGGGGTTTACCTCCGGGACAACCAGGGGTATATCCGGTTCCATCCGGTGGGAACTCGCATTGCTGCAGACGGCAAGCCCGCCATTTGCGCATGCAGTCTCCACATCCTTGGCAATTTCAGCAGGGAGGGCCGAGAAGACCAGGTCCACCTCTTTCAGACTTGCCACGTTTGTGGGACTGACACGGATATCCCCGATGTTGTCCGGGAACGGTACATCAAGACGCCACTTGACGACATCACGGTACTTCTTCCCTGCACTCCGTTCGGAAGCAGTCAGTGTCGTCAGGTTGAACCATGGATGCTCAGCCAGGAGCTGAACAAACCTCTGCCCGACTGCTCCTGTAGCACCAAGCACTCCGACATTGATCATAAGTAAAATCAGTTAGTCAGTCGGAGTAATTAAATCGTGTGTTTTTATTCCAGGGTGATGGCCTCTGACGGACAGACATCAACGCAGGAACCACAGTCGACACAGAGGTCCTTGTCAACTTTTGCCTTCCCGTCATTCAGACTAATTGCGGCAGCAGGGCATTCATCGATACAGGTCTCACAGGCAGTGCACTTGTCCTTGTCAACAACAGCTGTCATGATATACCTTACCCGTTTTTTCCAGACAAAAGAAATAAGTTTCGTTCGAGCTATTCTGAACGGTCACTTCAGGTCAAGCACTTCCGCCATCCCATAGATGCCTGGCTTCTTTCCGGACACCCAGCGGGCGGCCTTGAGTGCCCCGTGAGCGAACACCGACCGGTCATAGGCCCGGTGCGAGAGGGTGATGGTCTCGTAATTACCGGAGAAGAGAACGGAGTGATCGCCAACAATGTCGCCTCCCCTGATAACATGGACGCCGATCTCCCTGCCGCGTTCCATCATCCCTTCCCGGCCATATTTCTTCTCCCGCAAACCGAGCTCTTCATCAAGGATCTGAAGAATGGTCTTAGCCGTTCCGCTCGGGGCATCCTTCTTGTAACGGTGATGTGCCTCTATCACTTCCACGTCATATTCTGGCAGCATCCGGGCAGCCTCCCTGAGCAGGTTCCAGAAGATATTCACCCCGATTGAGAAGTTGCTTGAGATCACCGCAGGGATGGTCCCCTTGATCGCTTTTTCCATCTCAGCCCGTTGCTCGGGTGAAATACCGGTCGTCCCCACCACTACCGCGGTTCTGCTCTTTGCAGCAGCCCTGACATGGCTGACAGAGGCAGCCGGCGCAGTGAAATCGATGAGCACATCCGGTCTGGCCGAAGCAAGGAGCGTATCAATCTGCGCTGCTTCGGTGACGTCTACGCCAAAAAAAGAGCCCCCGCGGAGATCGATTCCCCCGACAAGTTCCATGTCGGGTGCTTCGTTCGCGAGCCGGCCTACCGTTGTGCCCATCCGCCCAAGGGCACCGCAGACCACCACCTTAATCATAGCTGGCGAGGACCTCCCGCAGCCGTGAGGTCTTCTCATGGTCAAGCTCGTCAAGGGGCAGCCTGACAGAACCCGCTGCCATGCCGCGGAGTTCCACTGCTTTCTTGACCGGTATCGGGTTGGTATCGATGAACATCGACCGGAAGAGAGGCGAGAGCTCATAATGGAGGTCGAGAGCGGTCTCAAAGTCACTCTCGCAGAACGCCTCGAACATGGCGACCATCCGGCCCGGCTCTACGTTTGCTGCGACCGAGATGACGCCGCTTCCCCCCAGGGCCAGGATGGGGAACGTCAGGTTGTCGTCCCCGGAAATGACCTGGAACTCCTCATCAAGGGTTCCCTCAATGATGCGCGAGATCTGGCCGATATCGCCCGAGGCTTCCTTGATCCCGACGATATTGGGATGTTTCGCCAGTTCCACAACGAGATCGGGGGGGAGGTTCTGGCCCGTCCTCCCTGGTACATTGTACACGATGACCGGGATGTCCAGGTCTGCGAGGATCGTGTAGTGCTTGACCAGCCCGGACCGGTTCGGCTTGTTATAGTAAGGGCTGATGACAAGCACCCCGTCGGCACCGAGATCCTTTGCTGCCTTGGTGAACCGCACGGCTTCCGCAGTGTTGTTGGAACCGGTGCCTGCAATGACCGGCACCCGCCCGTTGACCACATCGATCGTCTTCTCGATGACAGTCTCATGTTCCTCAAAACTGAGCGTTGCTGATTCCCCGGTGGATCCACACGGGACTATCCCGTGCACACCATTCTCTATCAGAAACTCGAGGTTTGACGCAAGACCCGGCAGGTCAAGGTCCATCGAACTGTTTCTCTGAAAAGGGGTAATGACTGCAGGAAGAACTCCCTCGAACATACAAGAGGGTAATCTAGTATCTTCCTGTATTAATTTTTCTTGTGATGAATCCGGCTACCCGGTTCCGCACCCGCTTGCTCTCGACCGTAGTCACTTCGCTGACAATCTGCTTGTTCTCGTCAAAATCCTTTGAAAAACGTGGACCGTAGCTCCCGAGGATCTCCAGCCCGAGCGCCTTTATGTAAGTCGGCTTGATTCCCATACTCTTTTCACCGGTGTATTCTTAAGTAATGCTCCGTGATGGCATAAAAACATATGGCAGGATCCCCCGGTATTCCGGTTTAATCCTTCCCCTCCTGCACCGTCCCGAGCCGGGTGCTGATTCGCCGGATTATTGCGACGATCTCCGCAGGATGCTCAGCAAGGATCCGCACCATGGGCTCCTTTCCGACTGCGCCCCGGTCAAAAATAACATCCGGGACGCCTGACCGGCAGCAGAAGGCGACTCCCCAGTCCATGGTGCGCGTCCCCGGCGGTTCTCTTTCCCGGTCAAAGGAACAGGTCTCAAGGAGGAGATCTTCGATGATCCCGATAATCTCCGGGGTGAATCTGATATTTGCCGCGGACCGCACGCCGGGGTCAAACTTCATCGCGGTAAGCACGATCCTGGCCACGTGGTCGCTTGCGCCGAATAAAACGGGGCCGACAGGGTGCGGGGCTCCTGCGAGCCGCACAATCCGGCCCTGCACCGCGGCAACATCGTCCTTGTCCTTCGCCTGAGGGATCGCATAGGCAATGTTGCTCCCGACTTCAGGGATGAGGTCAGCAGCCATGACACGAATCAGCTCCTGCACTGCATCCTCAAGCTCCTGAAGCACCGTGGTGCGGATCTCCCCGTTCATCGTAATCACCGTGGGCATACCAGGCATAAATCCCTTTCCCACACAGAGGAGAGATGAATGATCCCAGCGGACTGGCGGGATAAAACAATAAGGGACAACAACGTACAGGATAGTATGGAAACGGTCCGGAAAACCATGGATCCAAGAATCGTTGATATCGCAGTGGCGGCTGCAGCATTTGCCGTCTTTCTGATCCTACTCTGGATCCTCCCCATGGTCCTCAACGACGGCATCGCGTACCTCGCGACGATAATCATCTTTGCCATCATCATGAGTGCAGCAGGGCTGTACCTCAATCAGAAGGCGGAGTAGGATCCTTTTTCTCCTTCTTTTTTTTCAACCGGTAGTAGTTGAGCGGGTGGTTGATTCTGGCGCAGATCCCGTCGCTCTTAATGCAGAGCCCGAAGGTTCTCATGGCAGCACACGAGGGGGCGGTATACTCCGTGCCACTCCTTCCTGATATATGCTCTACCTGGTACTGGGTCTTTGAGAGATCGAAATCCGGTGCCCTGCAGTAGAGCTCGATGATCTGGGCAGGTCCCATACCGATATTGTGAAGGAAAGCCGTGAGGGCGAAACGCCCGGAATGGGGAAGGTTGGTTCCTGCGGTGAGGGCGGTTGCAAGGGCCTGGATGCAGGGGGGGAAACAGTCCTCCTCAACCGAACCAAACTGCTCGAGGATCGTCTTCTGATAGGCATCCCGGATCTCACCTACCTGTGGACCGAGCATGCTGCACACCTTTTCCGGTACCCGCAGGGGGAGCTGCCGGAGGAGGACAACCCGGATCTGCTCTTTTAAGAGTTCGTTCATCTCCTGGGGGCTGACCGCGACACACCCCCCTGCAACATCCCGGTTCACGAGCCTCCAGCGTTCTTCGTTGAGCCCCGCGACCGTCTCGACATACTGGATTACCGGGAGACTGTCTGATCCGAGCTGAAGTCCCACGCTTGAGGCGATGTATTTTCTCTTCCCGTCGTCTTCATCAAGAAGAAAGGCATAGGCGCGCCCGGCTTCATACCGCACGAGGCGCTCCATGAGGGCACGGTCAGCAGCGCAGGAGATGATGATCCGGGCAAGAACATACCCGGAGATGGAGAGTTTCACGTCGATACTGTCAGAGGGGATCCGCTCACTGTTCCCATCCCGTTCAGCCATTCTGAGGGAGACCCGGATCCTCTCCATCGCATGGCGGACGGCGATCCTCCCGGACGCTCCCGCAAGGAACTGCTCGATTGTATCGGTTGAAGCCCCGATGAACTGCTGGCTTTCTTTCAAAAAAGGATATTTTGCGAGGTCTTTCAATTCAAGGGAGACCCGCATTCAGTCGGCCTCGATCCGGGGTGCGAGGAGATACTCCACGTGGCCGTTTCCGTTCGCGATATAGAAGGAGAACTTGGCCGGGTGATCGATGCCAAGAGCGACCTCGACCTCGGCTGCCCGGCTCATCACTTTACCCATGTCCTTCAGGTAATCGAGGGAAAAGAGGGAACGGGATTCGGATCCGTTGATGAAATTGACTTCGTCCTTGCCAAAGGAGCGCCGGATATGATCGGTATCCCCGTCAGCTGACATGAAAAATGTCTGGGTTGCCGGATCGATTCCGAGGGCAATCTTGTCGGAGACTACCGATGCTGCCTTGATGGTATTGTTCAGCTCGGCACCGGAAAGGACGACGCGCCCGGGGAGATCGATATTGGGGAGATTCGGATCTTTCCTGATGGTATTCGGGTCAAGGAGGGTGAGGGAATAACGGTATCCTTCGAAACTGATCTGCAGCTTGTGGCTCTCCTCGGGGAGTTCAAGGGTGATGACATCATTCTTCCCCATCATGCCAAAGATGTTCTTCATCTTGGCGATGTCGAGCCCGAGCTCGTTCCTGGTTGATCCGTATCCCTCAAACGCTTCCTTCTTTAGGGTGACCGAGACCATTGCCACGTTGGCGGTGTCCACAGCACGGGTTGAAAATCCGTTTTCATCCGTATGAAGCCGGCATTCGGTGACAAGCGCTGATATCGCGTCTATTGACTCCTTCAGAATATCTGCATCAATCGTTGCTTTTAACATCATACACCCCTTATATAGAGTCTATTATACACTATGCGACCACATTTTAATAATATCTACTTTTGATACGGGGCCGGCAACGTGAAGAGGAAGGAGGTGGCATGACTGGGTTCTCAATGGAGCAGAGACAGTGCATATCTTCGTGCAATGCGGGAAGGGTACCGATCGAGGGCAGCCTATAAACTGATCGAGATCCAGAACCGCCACCACATTATCCGGGAGACGGACAATGTCGTGGATCTTGGGGCTGCACCAGGGAGCTGGCTCCAGGTGATCCGGGGGCTTACCCGGGGAACAGTACTCGGGATCGACCTTTCCCCGATAGTCCCCATTGATGGGGTCATTACCCTGACCGGGGACATTGCCGATCGGGAGATCCGTTCCGAGGCACGGAATCTTCTCGGGGTCGTGAACGTGGTGACCTCGGACGCGGCACCAAAACTCTCCGGACACAAGAGCTATGACCAGGCACGGTCCATCGCCCTTGGCGAGGACGCCCTCTCCTTCGCCTGCGAAGTTTTAAAGCCAGGCGGGAATTTCGTGGCCAAGGCATTCCAGGGAGAGGATTTTCAGCAGCTGTATCGTGAAGTACAGGACCATTTCCTCTCTGTCAGGACCTTTAAAAGTTCGGTGAGCAGGAAAGGGAGCGCAGAGATCTACATCATCGGAAAGAACCACGTGAGCATACATGAGACTGAAGGATCCGTATAACCGCCCGGTCACCAACCTGCGGGTGAGCCTCACTCCCGCCTGCAACCTCCGCTGCGTGTACTGCCATGCCGAGGGTGAGGTCCTTCCGGAAGCGAGCCTCAGCGCATCTGAGATCGCACAGATCATGGAGGTGGCATCTGAGTTTGAGTTCCGGAGCGTCAAATTTACCGGGGGAGAGCCCCTGCTCCGAAGGGACCTGCTCGAGATCGTCAGGTCGGTCCCCCCAGGCATGGAGAGCTCGATGACCACCAATGGGACCCTCCTAGCCGATATTGCTCCTGCACTCGCCGATGCAGGGCTCTCGCGGGTGAACGTCAGCCTCGACAGCCTGAACCACGAGACCTACCAGGCCATCACCGGAAAGGACTGCCTTGACCAGGTCCTGGCAGGGATCGATGCGTCCCTTGACGCCGGACTGACGCCAGTCAAGCTGAACGTGGTGGTCCTGAAAGGGATCAACGAGCACGAGATCGATGACTTCATCAGGTTCGTAAAGGGGAACCGGAACCTGGTTCTCCAGCTGATCGAGCTGATGGAGATGAAAGGATGCAATTACCACAGCGAGCTGAACGGGCTTGAGCAGCAGCTCTCCGAGCGGTCGACCCAGGTACTGACCCGCCGCATGCATCACAGGAAGAAGTACTGTCTCGAAGGATCAGAGGTCGAGGTGGTCCGGCCGCTCCATAACACTGAGTTCTGTGCCTTCTGTAACCGTCTCCGGGTCACCTCCGATGGGAAACTGAAACCCTGCCTTCTCCGGACCGACAACCACGTGGACGTCAGGGGAAAGACCAAAGAGGAGCTGCGCGAACTGTTTGCCGAGGCGGTCAGGCGCCGCGTTCCCTATTTCCGATAAGGGAGTGGAGCAGCCTCCGGCGTTCCGGGGCACCCTGTCCCGTTACGAATTTATATACCACTCCATGGCGAACAGGATCCTATGAATGAAGACAAGGAGTACGTTCACGTCCTTGAGCACCTGTATGAGAAATCGCTCGTCCTTCACGATCAGTCCCTCTGGGATCCGGTACTCAACTTCTACTTTATCGATGCCCTCGCCCATATCGATTACACCGTCGGACTGTTGGCTTACACCTACCAGTCGCCCAAGAATATCATGGCAGGCCAGTATCTCCGGTGGAGGATTGATGAGGAGAAGAAGGGCGACCGGGCGAAGTTCCCGGCATTTGTCAACTGGCTCAAGGTGAACCATCCTGGAATCTTCGATGACCTCCCCTCGCTCTGGCGGAAGATCTATGACGATGGGGATCCGGCATCCTACATCAGCTTCAGGATTGTCCTTGACCGGGACAGCCGTGAGGCGATTCTTCCCCACGTATTCTTCATGATGATCGAGGAGTTCTTCAAACAGGACTTCCTGAAAAGCCTCTATGAGGATGCATCGCTCGCTACAAGGTTCGCCGAGTTCAAGCGCTGCAGCTGAACGAAAATACGGGAGAGAATACGGTGACACCAGCCCACCTCTGTGCCGACCTTGTCCGAATCCGGAGTGAGAACCCTCCTGGGGATACCAGGGACGTGATCGAGTACATCCAGAATTTTACGGATGAGTGCGGAATAAAAACGCGGGTGATCAGGAGCAAAGGCGGTAAGTACAACCTCGTCTTGGCAAAACCGAAGGGCAGGCTGCTCTTCTGCGGGCATGTCGATGTGGTCCCTGCCCTCTCCCGTTCATGGCGGCATGATCCGTTTTCCGGAACGATCGAGGACGGGAAGGTCTGGGGACGGGGAAGCACCGACATGAAGGGGGGATGTGCCTCGATCCTTTCCGCGTGCAGGGAGGTGATCGATGAAGGGCATGAACTCCCTGCGGACCTGGCATTCGTCTGCGATGAAGAGACCAGCGGTACCAACGGCATCAGGAAACTGCTCGCGGGAAATATGCTGATCCCCTGTGACACCCTCATTGCAGAGCCGACACCCCCTCTCTCCCCCAATGTAGGTCAGAAAGGGCTGATGCGGCTCTGTTGCATATTCCATGGGACACCAGGTCATGGGTCGCTCTACCCGGTGAAGGGAGTGAGTGCCGTCATGGAGGCCTTCTCCTTCATCGAGTTCATAAAAACACTGCACACGCGCGACTATGATCCCGGTGACCCCGGGCTCTCCCGGCTGATCAGTGAATCATCCGAGATCCTCGGGGAGATCTTCTCCATGAAAGGGACAAAGGATATCCTCACCCACGTGATGTTCAACCCGGGGACCATCGAAGGAGGAGAGAAGGCCAATATCGTTGCGCAGCAGTGCAGCCTCGAACTCGACCTCCGTATCCCATGGGGGTGCAGCATCCCCGGACTCCTCGAAGAGATCCGGACCCGTGCGCCTGGTGCCAATATCTCGGTCATCAACATGTCGGAGCCGAGTATCACGTCTCCGGACTCCCTGCTTGTGACCCGCCTTTTGGAGGAGATAAAAAATGTCCATCATCAGCCCGCCCGCCCCATGGTGCAGTGGGCAGCAAGCGATGCACGTTACCTAAGGCGCGAAGGATTTCCTGTCGTCGAGTACGGTCCTGGCGAGATGCAGGCCTTGCATGCAGTTGATGAGCATGTGACGGTCGAGTCGCTGGAAAATGCAGTACGGGTATATAAGGGATTGATGGACAGGTATGCGGGAAAGAGGGATTCCTGAACTGATAACCCTCCCCTCATAAAACGAACTGATTCACCTTTAATTTGCACCTATTTACATTAATTGCTATTTTAGAGGGTATCGCTACGTTATTAGGGGGGTGCCTATTATTCCCTGTCCGACATAGTACATCATAGTAGTTCGGGATACGATTATGGCGGAGTTCATCTCTTCCGGGACCTCCTGGTAGAGGGTATCCCAAATTCAGACAGGGTTTTTTGTAGCTTCATTTTGATATCCTGCTCCAAACGGGCCTTCCTGTCCTCTTCATCATCATCGACACGACAGAGTTCATCCATCTCATAAAATTTCTCATATTGTGGCCGTGCTTTTCCAACATTCTGGATCATCTCTGGATATGGCTTTCCAGGTGTTGCCTGCTTTACCTTCAGAAGTTGGACAAGGTAGTGCCATTCGTCGCCGTAATCGAAGAGGTAAAGCATCTTCTTTTTAGGCTCTGTGAAGACACTTTTCACGCTTGCCTTTTTCACACTACCAAACGACGATTCACCATATTCATTCTTCGTGTCGGGAAGGTCGCTGAAGAGCTCGTATCCCTCCTCCGAATGATAGTAATCGGCAATTTTGCTGTAAAACCCAAACGGGTGATCGAAATCGAACCCGAAGGTGTCATTGATAGACCGGGCTAGATGATAGAGCGTATATTCCCCTGGGATAGCAAGCACCCGGTACGGGAAGCCCCTGACCATGCCGTAGCAATTGCTCTGGGTTATTTTCATGACGAATATCTGTTCAGCTGGTTTTGCTACACGTTTCCTCATGACAGGGACCTCATCGACAAGGGATCCTTTTCCTTGAGGAATATTAGAGGGGTATATTTTATGTATTGGTTTTTTCAGGAGTATGGCAATGGGTATTTGAGGATAACGTAGTTCCTGACCCCATGATGTAATCCCTGTTTTCAAACTGTTCTTCTGGAAACGATGCCAGGCGCTTGAAGAATTTGCCTAGGTCTTACGTGATTTTATTGCGATGAATCAACCTATTTCAGTGCTTTCGCACAAGATAATGGAAAAATCCTTGTCAGAGGATCATCAGGATAATTAATATGTCTTTTAAAATAATGGAAATCTTTGGGGAGACTGAACTGAACTCTTAACGCATTTGAGTATCCACATAACTCCATCTCATAGTTTCTTCACGGCCTGCACGAGCTCCCCAAGCGTCTCCTTTGCATCGCCATAGAGCATCCGCGTGTTGTCCCGGTAGAACAGGTCATTCTCGATACCTGAAAAGCCCCTGCCCTGGCCCCGCTTCAGGACAATCACGTTCCTTGCCTGTTCGACATCCAGGATCGGCATCCCGAAGAGCGGACTGCCTTCGCGGTGTGCTGCCGGATTGACCACATCGTTTGCCCCTATCACGAGCACCACATCGGTGCCCGGGAACTCCTGGTTGATCTCATCCCGGTCGAACAGGTGATCGTAGGAGATACCTGCCTCGGCGAGGAGCACGTTCATGTGCCCCGGCATCCTGCCGGCAACCGGGTGGATGGCAAACTTCACTGTCACGTTCCTGCTCTCGAGCTGGTCCATCAGCTCCTTGACCTTCTGCTGGGCCTGGGCTACCGCCATCCCGTATCCCGGGACGATGACCACGGAGTTGGCATACGCCAGCATGGCTGCCACGTCTTCGGCCTCGATCGATTTGATGCTGCCCTGTATCTCAGCTGTTGTCTCCTCCGTTGCGCCGAATGCCCCGAAGAGGATGTTGGCGATCGAGCGGTTCATTGCTCGTGCCATCAGGACGGTGAGAAGCGTTCCTGCTGCACCGACGATAATCCCTGCAATCACCATCGCGTAATTGGGGGTGGCGAAGGAGAACCCGTCAAGCCCAACTGCAAGCCCGGTGAAGGCATTGTACATGGAGATCACTACCGGCATGTCGGCACCCCCAATCGGGAGGGTCATCAGGATCCCGAACGCAAGCGAGAGGATGAAGAACAGGGGGAGGTACGTGGAGAAGGAGAGTGGGAGGAATGCAGGCTGCCAGAGGAGGAGGATCCCTGAGAGGGCAGCGAGTCCGAGGACCGCCATGTTGACGACCTGCTGGCCGGGGAACGTGATCGGCCGCGGACGCATCCAGCCCTGAAGCTTCATGAATGCGATCATGCTCCCCGAGAACGAGACAGCCCCGATGAGCCCCCCGATGACAGCAAGGGTACTCGTTGCAGGGGTCATGGTTCCAAGGAGGTGGACTGCCGCAATCCCTGCCGCGGCACCGCCACCCATCCCGTTGTAGATCGCCACCATCTGGGGCATGTCGGTCATCGCCACCCGCTTGGCTGCGATATAGCCGAGTCCGCCCCCGATGACGATGGCGATTGAGATCAGGGCGAAGTTTGTGAGTTCAGGGGTGAGGAACGTCACGAGGGTAGCGATCAGCATCGCGGCACCTGCCCAGACGATCCCGCTCCGGGCTGTCAGGGGATGGCTCATCCGCTGCAGTCCGATGATGAAGATGATGATGGTCGCGATGTAGACCGGATCAATCAGGAATGAGAGATCCACCATCTCAATCACCCTTGCCCGGTTTCTTCCGGCTCGAATCGAACATCTGGAGGATGCGCTCGGTGATGACGTAGCCTCCCGTCACGTTCGCGGCCCCAAGGACGACGGCAATAAAACCGATGATCTGCTGCCCGGGGGTGGTCGCAAGGCCGAGGGCGACCATCGCGCCGATCAGCACAATACCGTGGATGAAGTTGGAACCGCTCATCAGGGGAGTATGGAGGATGACCGGGACCCGGCTGATCACCACATAGCCGGTAAACGCGGCCAGGATGACGATGTAGATCGAGGTCCAAAATAACGAGAGCTCCATTACGATCTCCCTCCCTGGAACAGTTCTCTCGTTGGAGCGTGACGGATCTCGCCGGCATGGACCATCAGGCTCGCAGCGAGGATCTCATCAGAAAATTCGTTCACCAGCGAGCCTTCCTTGTCGATGAGGAGGGCAAGGAACTGCTGGAGGTTCTTTGCATACATCTGGCTTGCATGGAATGCGACATGGGCAGGGAGGTTCGCCGGCCCGATGATAGTCACTCCATGCTCCGTTACCGTCTTTCCTGCCTGGGTCAGCTCGCAGTTGCCGCCCGATTCAGCGGCAAGATCAACGATAACGGAACCAGGCTTCATCGTTAAAACAGTCTCCTTTGTGATAAGGACCGGGGCTTTCCGCCCGGGGATTGCCGCAGTGGTGATGATGATGTCAGCCCGTGCGACTGCAGCCGATACCATCTGCTGCTCCTGGACCTTCTCTTCGGCGGTGAGTTCGCGTGCATACCCGCCCTGGCCTTCAGCATTGATCTCGAGCTCGAGGAATTTTGCACCAAGGCTCCTGACCTGCTCACCGGCAGCTCTCCTGACATCGTACGCTTCGACGAGGGCTCCGAGACGCCGTGCGGTCGCGATCGCCATGAGTCCGGCCACTCCCGCTCCAAGGATGAGCACCGTTGCCGGCCGGATCGTCCCTGCTGCCGTCGTCAGCATGGGGAGAAACTTCGGACAGTGGGCCGCGCCGAGGATCGTTGCCGCATAACCCCCGGCGGTTGCCTGCGAGCTGAGTGCATCCATGCTCTGGGCCCGGGTGATCCGGGGAACCAGTTCCAGGGCGAAGGCCGTGACCTTCCGGTCACGCATCCGGGTGATCGATTCGGGATTGCGGGACGGATTCATGAACCCGATGACGATGCTGCCTTCTGCCAGCTGGTCGATATCGTCAGGGGCAGGTGGCTGGACCGAGAGAACGACCCGGGCATCCTGGAACAGTTCTGTCCTGCCGGAGACAACCTTTGCGCCCGCACCGGAGAAGAGATCATCGGGGTAATAAGCCCCGGTCCCGGCGCCCGTTTCAATCCTGATCTCGTGTCCTGCTCTGGTCAGCTTCTGGACGACCTCTGGCACGATCGCCACGCGCCTCTCCCCTTCAGCCTTCTCTTTCGGAACGGCAATCACAAACGGCATGGCCGGTTCTCCCTGTACACGATAATTCCTCCATTAATCGATAGTTGCGGTATACTAATGGAACGTCTGCCCTTTCAATACTTTCCGGACCCGAACTGCTACGCCGCGGGACGAGGACTGCATCTCGGCAGCACCCATGGCAGCCCTCCCGGTTGCGAGGGCATGCGGGCCCTCCACCAGCACCTCGTCCCCTTCACGGACAGCGGGATCTACGGAAAGAACTCCTGGTGCGAGGATGTCCCCCTGTGGAACAAAATCATCAATGCGGACCCGGTAGACGCCGGGGAGGTACTTCCATCCCTGGAACGTGGGCCGCAGGAACCCGGTCCCCGGGTCGAGGGAGAAGAGCGGCTCCTTCCCGCGCCGGACCATCAGGTGGGGGGGTTTCCACCGGACCGACATCCCCTGCGTATCCACCGGAATCCCGAACTGCCACGAGAGCGTTCCCCGGACGGGATCCTGCCTGACCGGACGTTCACCGTCAAGCAGGGAGGACAGGTTCCGGAGCGCTGATCCCGAAACCGGGCGGGGGTCGCCGCTCTCCTCCATCATGATCCCGGCACGGGCAGCCGCCAGCCGGGCTGCTTCCAGTGCACCACCCTCCAGATGGGCTATCACCCGCCGGAACTGGTGACGCTCCAGGAAATCGGCAACGATCCCGGCAGTGAATGCCAGTTCCTCACGGTCCCAGTACCCGGTGACCGGGATATCATAATGGGCGGCAGGGTAGATCCGCTCGATCTCCCGCGGGACAAGGCCGAGCGGCGAGGTCACGATCAGCTCGAGGGCCCGCCCGCCGATCGCCTCCGCAAACTTCCGGTGGCTCTGCGAAGCTGAATACGGTTTCCGTGCCGAGCAGGGAAGAAGCACGGCAACGTCAGCGGCAGGAGGGAGGTACCGGTGGAGTACCCGATCGCCAAACCTGACCACTTCGGGGCGCTTCAGAGCCTCACCGCTCATGGCACCGCGGCGGCATGCCCGTGCAAACGGCAGGTGCTGTTCGAGGTACGGGTCGTGCCGGTCGAGGTGACGTAGGCTCCCGACATCCCCCGCGTGCATACTCGAGCGTGCCTCCACCACTTCGCGGAGCTGCTGGTCACCGATAAAATAGGAGACGAGGCCAAGTTCACGCTGCAGGGCAAGCCGGTTATGCATGCCCAAATCCCCATCGCGGCAACCGGTGCAACCGCACACCCCGGTATCCATCACCGATGCAGGAAATTCCCCTTCAGGAAGGCAGAAGCGGTGCCGAGCAGTCTGCAGGTCAACGGCGATAAAATCGAAGAGGTCAAAGCCCGAATAGCAGAGGAGGTGGACGTTTGAGGGGAGGGCTGCGCCTGGTGCATACCAGGCTGAGTCGGATGGGATCTGCTCCTTGAGCCGCACCAGCCAGTCGGTGTAGCCCCGCGGATTGTCAAGGACGGAATTCCAGTTCCCTGCCATGACACAGTCACCGGATGAAACAGAGGGGGGTATGGCAGGGTGCACGAGCACCGGCTGGTCTTTTCCGGGTGAGAGCCAGGCAGATGCAAATGACTGAGGAGCAGCGAGCGGTACATTTGAAAACGCGCGATCCGCAAGATCTGGGAAGAGTATCTCGGTATCCATGGCACAGGGCAGCCGGATCTCCTGCTCTCCCCGTGAGTATACAGCGATCCGTGCAAGACCGTCCCGTTTTTTCACCTCAAAGGTGCTCACCACTGCACCTCTGTTCCCGGGAGCTCATGACATACCAGGTCACACCATTCCCTGGGGGTGTATATGACAAAACGGCTTCCGGGATTCTCACTGATGATGCGGGCGATCCCCCTGCACCCCTGCCGTACCATCGCACTGTCCCAGTCAGGGATCTCACTCTGCCCGATCGGGAAGGTCTCTCTCAATGCCGCATGGTACGGGCCGAAGGGAGGCTTGAAGAAGAGCACGGTATCATACCCCTCGCGGGTAATCCCGTCCATGGCGATCAGGACAGTGCCCGAGACCGGCAACCTGGAGAGCCGGTCCTGGTACAGCACGACCTCGGTCCGTGCACAACTCTCCTCACCCCGGTAAAAGAACCGGTGTTTCGTGACCCGGTCCTCGCGGGCAAGGGATTCCCGAAAATGCAGGAGCTCCCGGAATCCCCTGAGGAGCTGGGGATGGGACCGGCACCGGTCATCGACCAGCTCCCAGAGCGTCCCTTCAGTGATCGCCTGCCGGACATGACTGATCTCGGCGAGGCTCACCGCGAGGTTGTGCAGCGAGAGCAGCCTGACCGTATCATCGGATTCCCGGACCTCCTGAACGGTATGGCTCCTGCAGACCTTGCAGGCGCAGGGAAACTCGGCAAGCTCGTCCAGCCGGTAGCTGCCCTGGGCGGTCAGGTACCGGCGATCCTTGGCATAGAGGGCATAGGCAGCCGAGTCAAAGACATCGCAGCCCATCGCAACGGCCAGGGCGAACATGGCAGGGTGCCCTGCCCCAAAGAGGTGGACGCAGGAGGAGCGGGGTATGCCGCGTTGTGCCGCCATCACGACCTTGACGAGATCGGGATACCGGTACGATTCCATCAGGGGGACGACCGCCCCGATAGGGCAGAACGAGAACCCGAGGTCCCCTGCCTCGCGTCCTGCTTTCACCCGGAGGTCCTCAAAGATACCCCCCTGGACCGGTCCGGCCAGCGGGGCATCCGGTCCGAACACCTCTTTTGCCTCGCGGAGCCGTGCCATTGTGACGGCGAGCTCGGCCGAAGCCTGCTGCCGATCAGCATCCGGCGGGGTCGGGATATCCAGCGGTACATGGATATCACTCCCTATCGCCTTCTGGAACTCCAGGGTCTCGAGGTTCGTGATCGCGATGTCGCCGTAGACAGAGAGCTGGAAGGACCCCGAGTCGGTCATGATGAGGCCATCAAACCCGAGCAGATCATGGAGACCGCGGGCAAGCGCCTCGTCCCGGTACTCCCCGCTCCGCGAGAAGATGTAGGCGTTGGTGATGATCCCCTCGGCACCCATCGCCTTCATCTCGGCAGGCGAGACCGGTTGCAGGTGCGGGTTGATGACCGGGAGGAGGAGCGGTGTCCGCACGGTCCGCTCCCCTGCCTTCAGCCGGCCGATCCTTCCCGCAATATCTTTCTCAAGGACCTCAAACGTGATGGCCATGGTATCCCAGAAATTTCTGCATTAAGTAGGGTTCCGGGGAGCAAATAAGGTATGGCCCTGGAAGAGGGCTCATGGATCTCTTCCGAAAAGTTCGGCACTTTAAAGAGAGAACCTCAAATGTCCCCAGGTCCTGGTGCAGCCCCCTTCCATGCCAAAAACGCTGATCATCCCTGATCGCCCTTGATACAGTACATGACGTATTCACCGGCTCTCTTCTCAATGCCATGGATACGGTGTTCGAATCCCGGGAAGCACCGGTCGAAATCCTCGAGGGCTTTTAAGTATTTGAGCAGCGCCCCGGCCTCCTCCCCGGTCTCCTCTCCGGGGGCAAGGAGTGGTATACCGGGAGGATAGGGGACAATCCCGGTGGCAACGATCCGCCTGCCTGCATCAGCAACGCTGACCTGCTCTACCTCTCCCCTGACCAGTCTCCGGTAGGCTTCCGCGTAGGTGATGGCGGGCCTTGGAAGGAACGAGAATGCCTCGTGGAGGAGTTGACACATTCCATTGTCCTTCTTGAACGCATGCATCTGATCGGCAAGCCCTGGCAGCGTCATCCCGCCGTATCGATGCGGGTACCGGCCAGTGAGATCCGGGAAGATCTCCTCAAGAGGGGCTTTCTCATCATACAAACGCTTGAACTCGAAGAGTTCGGTCAGCAAGGTCCCCCATTTCCCTTTCGTGTTGCCCATCGAGAAGAGAAACAGGACCGTGTAATCCCCGGACTTCTCGATCACGATCCCTCTCGTTTCGAGGAACCTGACCACCACTGCAGCCGGTATTCCCCACCGGGCAAGCGATCCGTCTTCGTGAACGCCGGGAGTGAGGAGGGTGACCTTGATGGGATCCAGCATGCAGTAGCCGTCCGGGAGCTCATCAAAGCCATGCCACCGGTCCCCGGGGTGCAGCACCCAGCAGGTGGGGTGGTCCCGGAGCAGCCCCAGGGGAGCCTCATGAAACGGCATCGTCTTCTTCGTCCCCGGATCGGTGACGGTGTCCGGCTGCCAGATCGCGAACCACCAGTCTTTTGCTTCATTGCTGCCGCAGACCTCCCGGTAGATGCGGCCCATGGTCCGCCGGAACCGGATCGCATCCTCGATGGATTCCGTGGTGAGGACATGGCCGGCCGCCCCCTCCATCATCTTCGATGAAACGTCAAGGGATGCCATGATTGGGTAGAGGGGAGAGGTGGAGCTGTGCATCATGAAGGCCTCGTTAAACCGGGAATGCACCACGGGAACCCGGCCGTTCCTGATATGGATCATGGAGGCCTGGGAAAGGGCAGCCAGGAGCTTGTGGGTGGACTGGGTGGCAAACACCGTCGGGCCGGCCGGATCCCGTGCCCCATCCCGCATGGCAAACCGGCCTTCGTAGAGCGGATTGAACCGGGCATACCCGAACCAGGCTTCATCGAAATGAATGCTGTCGACAGAATGTCCCAGGAGCCGTTCGACCTCCGGAACATGGTAACAGAGCCCGTCATAGGTTGAGTTCGTGATAATCGAATGGATTGGTGCTCTGGTGGTGAGGGTTTGGGTCAGCGGGCATCCCTCGATCTTTGACCGGACCGATTCCAGCGTCATCTCCCCGGGGGGGATCGGGCCGATGATCCCATACCGGTTCCGGGTGGGGATGAGGAAGACCGCGATGGAATGGGTCAATGTCAGTGCATGTTCTGCGGACTTGTGGCAGTTCCTGTCCACGAGCACGATGTCATTTTCAGTGACCCTGCCGGAGAAGACGATCCGGTTGGCCGTTGAGGTCCCGTTCGTCACAAAATAGGTGTCGTCCGCCCCAAAGACCTTCGCCGCGTATCGCTCGGCGTCACCTGTCGGGCCAGAGTGGTCAAGGAGCGATCCAAGCTCCCCCACCGAGATCGAGAGGTCGGACCGGAAGAGCTGCTCGCCGAAAAAATTGTGGAAGAGGCGGCCGGAGGGGGATTTCCGGAACGCAGTTCCGCCCGCGTGGCCCGGAGTATGCCAGGAATACTCGAAGTCCTTTGAAAATTTCACCAGAGCACCGAAGAAGGGCGGGAGAAGGGTCTCGCGGTAGCGGTTCGCAGCGGCGGTGATCCGGCCGGCGATGAACTCGGGGGTATCCTCCATGATATAGATGAATTCGTTGACCTCCCGGAGGATGTCGACCGGGAGCGAGGTGAGGGTGGTCGCGGTCTCCTCGGCGGGTTCCGCCATGAGGAAGATCGGGATGTCCTCGTTCCGCTCCCTGATCTCGTGGATCAGTTCCTTTGCATCCGCATGCGTCTTTCCAACCGGGTCTCCCAGGTTCCAGTTCACCAGGATGCAATCGGCCTCCGGGAGGTTGGCATAGGCCGACCGGGCGTCCTCGAGCGAGGCGATGGTCACCACTTCGAGGTCAAAATCGGCAAGCCCCTTCACGATCCGCTGGATCGTACGGCCGTGGGGGGTATCGGTAGGGAGGGCGTCATCGATGATGACCACCGTCAGAGTCTCTTCGGGATTCATAGCCTGCTCCTGAGGGGGAGACCTGATGGGGAGAGAGGGGAATTTTTCTCTGGGAGTTCCGGTCTCAATACCTGCCACATGGTATCACCTGCAGACTGCCTGGTACTCATGGGGATTCCTGGAGGTGAACAATGTGGAATCATCACGTAAAGCCTGATCCGGGCAGTATTTATGGTTTCTGGTCAGTCCTGGAAAAGTTCACTTTTCCGTGAACTCCGAGCCGGTACAGTCCCGAAAATCCAGCCGGAGATCAGGAAAGGCCAAATATAACCGACATTCCGCAGATCTCTTAACCAAGCTAAACATTTTTAGCTAACTTCTGCATAACTACTAAGGCAGAATGAGTGTCTCGTCTGCCATCGTGGCCCACCATGGAATAGTTGCTGGTATCTTTGATGAATTGGAGATAGGGCGAATAATCGATGAAACAATCCCTAAACAAGGCCAGCACAAGCTACCGCATTCTCTGGTCCTCAAAGCCATGGTCCTGATTTCTCTAGGATTCAATGAGAGGAGACTGTATATCTTCCCCAAATTCTTCAACAATATCGCGACGGAACGGTTACTTGGACCAGGTATTCTTCCCGAAGATCTCAACGATGATGTTCTCGGCAGAACATTGGACCGGATTTACGAGGCAGACTCAACTGAACTCTTCCTTAAAATTGCCTTACAGGTCATGCAGCATCTCCCGTTCGGCACCCAACTCCTCCATGCTGACACTACCAGTGTAAGTGTTCATGGCAACTATGAGCACATCGACGGAACTCCTGCAATCCAGATCACCTATGGCCATACCAAGGATAACCGTCCAGACCTCAAACAGTTTGTCCTCAGCACCATCACCAACCAGCACGGGATCCCACTCTTTGCGAAGACCTATTCAGGGAATGCCTCGGATAAACAGAACCTGATCGATTCAATTCAACAATTACGAGCGGTGGTACAGACTCCTGATGATGCATATTTCATCGCCGATAGTGCGCTCTATACTGCAGATAACATCAGGAACCTGGGACAGAATATTCATTGGATCACCCATGTTCCGTCTACCATTACCGAGGTAAAGACGCTACTCCACGCCGATGTTCTCATGCATCCGGGCAAGGATACCCGGTATTCATTTTACGAGACAACTTCCGAATATGGTGGCATTCGCCAGAAATGGGTACTGGTTCATTCAAAAGAGATGCAGGCCAGGAAGGAGCAGACCTTTGAAACCAGCCTGGAAAAACTGGATGTGAAGACTGCAAAATCGTTCAAGAAACTCCTGGGACTTGAATTTGCCTGTGAGAACGATGCACGGGCAGCAGCCGAACACTGGGCGAAGAACCATCCGTGGTACCAGTTCACGGGGTTCACGATTGTCCCAACCTCGCGAAAGATCGAAGTGAAACGAGGGAGACCCAGGAACGATGAGGAACGATGTACCGTCTACACCGTTCAGGCTGAAATCGTGCGAAACACCGAGGTGATCCATGCAGAGAAAGAGAAACTGGGGAGGTTCATCCTGGCTTCAAATGAGCTCTCGCTTGACCCTGAAACGATGCTAGACTATTACAAGAACCAGAGTGCGGTAGAGAAAGGATTCCGATTTCTGAAGGACAAGAGTTTCCGGATCTCCGAAGTGTATTTGAAGAAACCTGAAAGGATTGAGGCGCTTTCCATGGTCATGGTGCTTACTCTTCTCATCTATTCGGTGGCGGAATGGCTGATTCGGACACGGTTGAAGGAACGGAATGAAGTTGTGCCTAACCAGGTGAATAAACCGACGCAAAATCCCACATTGAAATGGATATTCATGGAGTTCATGGGGGTTATTGAAGTGAGGATGAATGTGCCTGGTCAGCCGGAACGACAATTGACCAATTTAAACGAGAATGCGAGAAAAATAATCGCCATTCTGGGGGGGAGGTGTGAAAATTATTACATATGAGAAAAGATCTGCGGAATGCGGGATATAAGGTACAGCCGGATCTTCGGAGCCGCTTCATCCTGGCAATCCGTACGTTACTGGCAGGTGGCTCCAAAGCGTAGGTCAGTTCCCCGCAGCCTGGATCGATTGGCTTGTCCCTCAAAGGATAAAATAGGGAGGAGTGGGGGGGCAGGTATTCCGGTTAGAAGGGTCTTGTCAATTTTGGCAGCGTTGTGCCTGGAGTTCGGGCATCAAACACTGCAGTAAGGCTGGCGCCCGATTGGACCTCCTGAAAGCGGAAACTGCTGATGGCAGGGGTGCTGATGACACGCATCCTGGTTATCTCAGGACCATTAATAACGTCCGGAGTGCGGACATCAAACATCGAACCGGGGCTGCTGCTGTCAATCGGTAAGGAATGACCAATGGCCGGTAAAACAGGTTTCAGCGGTGTTGAAAAGCCAGTCAGCTGCGATTCCTTGTCGTGCAGCGCGGGGCTGACTGTTCTTGCCTCCTGCATCAGCCAGAGTAGCCGGATGACTTCATTTGGCAGCATCGGTTCATCCTCACCACATGGCCACACCGCTCTCACGGAGTTATAATAATCCTGGTTTTCTTTGCTGAGCAAAGGCCAGATATCAGGATAGGTATCCCTGATATATTCCCCGATCATCACTCTATTATCAGGATCGATCGTAACGCAGAACATGCCTTCAGATGACATTTCGGGCTGGATAAGAGCTTCTTCTACCTGGTCCCCATCGAACACGCAAGAGTCACTATAGGGATCGGAGACGAATGATGCGGATCCTGGAAGAACTAGGATTCCAACAATGAGCATTATGAAATACATACTTGACAAAGCTGGTCTGTATCGATTATCTTTCATGTTGTTAACCTCCGATCATGTCAGTTAAATTATGATACTGTAAGTTCCCCTGCAGTCCATGAATCCACATGGAGAACTAATTCATCTCCTTCCCAGACTTTGTGGCATCCAACTGTGCGGTATGTTCCCGGTAAGGCATAATAAATTCCGGATTGTGAAAGCTCATCTGTTGTATCACGCTCTGCGGTTTTGGATGCGACAAGGTCCCAGATGACACCATTCTTTTTCTGCAATCCTGTTTGAAGCTGCATGTCAACAATCGTTGTGGGAACTGTATATTGACCCGAGGAGTAGAGTATAGTTCTGGGTATCTGAAGGCTGATCCCCTCCCCTGCCATTAATGTATAAGACCTTTTTGTGAAGGGTGTAATTGATCTGATATTACTAATAATTTGGAAAAAATTTTCATCAATTATTTCGGGTGTACTATCCAAAATTATTTTTGTTTCTTCTATTGATTCAAATGGACATTGGATCGATTCAGTTACATCATTCGCAGCAGATGTAATAGACACCGTCATAAGTAGTATTCCCAATCCTAAAAGGATTGGACATATCTTACTCTTTCGACCATTCTTTTTCATGGAATAATCAACTCCTTCTGTAATCAAATGATTGCAATATTTGGTTACTTTTGATGGTAATAGATACGTCTTGGTGATCTTTCTGGGCCATCTATCCTACCTTTTTTCCTTAAACATTTATATATAATCCATTATATTTTTTAACGTCATTGAAAAATTTAATATCATTCTTCAACATTCCGCACGGTAAAATTTAAAAAAATTTGGTGATTCCTTTGATATCAGGGCAGTACAATTTTCAGTGACCTGGTAGGATTATCCAAATATCATGTCCTTGTTAAAGATACATCGTATTGGGTTGTGCAGTGACCCCATCGCACATCCAGGCTCTCTTCGTATTGGTCATGTCTGGGTAGGAATTCTTTCGGGTTCTGCTCAGGGGGTCTGGTCCAGTGTTATGTTACGGGACCTGTCCTGGTAATACCTGACCAGTCGCTCCCCCCATTGTCGTGCAGAGGGTTCATAGCTAATGAGTTCTTTTTTTGGGTCGTAAATGCCGCTCTTGGTATAGAGAGAGAGCCAGAGATAGCGGTCGGTAGCGACACAAGCAAAGCGGATATCTTCATCTGATAGATAAAAGTGTAAATTCGGCAGGTTCAATCCCTCGTTAAGTTCATCCTGGTGTTCATCCCTGACCCGGTTGAAGATGGCATGGGTCATCACGATGGAGACCTCAATCCCTTCCCTGGCGAGATTGACAAAGAATGTCGAATGAGAAGGATAGAGAACAGGTACTATCCCGAAGATGCATTGCGCATTGGCGAGATTGTTGAGGAATGTCTGGTGGGGCTCGAAGACGTCGGCTGTTTCGACCTCGGTGACCCGGATTCCCGCGATGTCACCGATACAATATCGGAACGAAGCAGGGAGCACCGAAAAGTCATGGTCCGAGAGATACCCCTCCAGGGTGTCGAACACATCCGTGACCCGGACAAGCGGGACGAGGGAATGAGCGACCGTTTGCCCGAGGTCTGTCAGGCAATACCGATCTTTCTCCTTCCGTACAAGACCCCTGTCAATGAGGATCTTTATCTGCGGGAGCATGCCGGTGGAGGTTACCTGGAGTGCATCCCTTATCTGATCCCATGACCGTGGCCCTGAATCAAGCATCACAAGAAGGTTTTTCCTCTTGTCTGAGGAGGTCACGGTCCGGAGGAGGTCTGCCATGCTCCTGTTCTGGGCGTCGATGTATAAAACTTTTCTTGATCCTGCCAGTTATACTCTCAAACCATACAGTTTGCTGGAGTATCGCGTCTGAAACTGCCCATGGTCCTGGCATACTGTGCGAGGGAATTCACCAGACTGGAGCTGTCGTCTCATTGGAGAGAGGTTGCTATCGAACTCCTCCACTATCAGGGAGAAGGATTTCGCCCGGTCCGGTATGATCTACACCAGGATTCAGCCGGACAGGCGGTTGATATCCCCTGCTCTTGAATCATTCACTCTTCGTGAAAAATCTGCCCTTCAAACGTGTAAAACTCCACGCAGTCCTCCTTCCAGCATCCCCCCGGGAGTCCTGCCTTCATGCAGGTATGGTCAAGGAACTCCTGGCTGTCCCAGTTCCATTCGACCGGGACCTGGGGGAGGAGCAGCCCGCTCCGCCCATAGCCCCTGGCGATGAGGCCATGCTTTCCGATCTCAACTGCTCCCGGGCGGGCTGCCGGTTCTGCAGTCATCAGCTGCGGTAGTGAGAGAACGGTTACTTCCACCCGAATGCAGGGGAGTTCAGTGGCACGGAGGGGAGGAAACCGGGGGACCTGGAGGGCTGCAGAGATGGCAGCCTCCCGTATCGCTTCCCCGAGTGGGAAGGTAGGATAGGGAAACCCGATACAGCCCCTCAGTTCACCATCCCTGGTAAGAGTCACAAAGACTCCCCGCTTCTCATTGAAGATTGGGGCGAGAGGAAGAGGGGAGAAGGTCGTGCCGCCGATCTTTTGTTCGAGCACTGATCGGGCGAGCCGGACGGCACAGGCTCCCTCTTCTGCGGTGAGGAGATCCATCAAGAGTAAATAATGAAGAGTCCCATATTTATAGGAGAGGGAGTGTGCGGCTGACGGTGGCCGATAAGGCTGCTGAGGAAAGTCCCCCCACCACCTGGACACGCAGCCATACGCAAGTATGGGTGGCGAGAGTCACGGCAATGGCACAGAAACGACACGGCCTGCTCCGAGCGATGATACGGCCGAGCCTTCACGGGCAAGACGCGACCGGAAACGGCGCAAGATAACCCGCTGAGCTGAAGGGCAGGATGCGATGAAACGGCGAACCCCTGCGGGTGCAAGCCAGAACAGGGTACGGTGGCGTCCAGGCATTACCCGGGTATGGCGCGTAGCTGAATGCCGCACCGAACAGAAGGGGGCTTACTCCTCCCACTCACAACTGGTTCTGAACCGGTTTTTGATTCGTACTGCATAGTATTAACGCCTCATATGCCCCAGAGTAATACCTATGCACATCCCTACGCCTGATGAACTGAGAGCACGAAGAGAGCGGCTCGGGATTCGCCAGACGGAGCTGGCGGAGCGGGCAGGGATCAGCCAGTCGATGGTCGCCCGGATCGAGGCAGGTAGTGTTGACCCGAGGACGAGCACACTCAGGAAGATTGTGAATGTCCTGAACACCGCAGAACAATCCCGCATGACCGCGGCCCATGTTATGCACACCCCGGTCTTTTCAGTCCAGGCTTCTGAGCCAGTTACACGGGCACTTGAGATCATGAACCTGAACAACATCTCCCAGATCCCGGTCATCGAGGACGGGGTCCCGGTCGGCTGCATCTCCGAATCCGCTATTGTGAGTGTTATCGAGGAGCAGAGCGCACACCGGGCAGTCGGGCTTGCCGTAAAAAATTTCATGGAGCCCGGGTTTCCCACGGTACCTCCGGGGATGGATGTCGATACGGTGGTCAGGATCCTCCAGAACAATCATGCGGTGCTGGTCATGGATGCCGGGACCGTGACCGGAGTTATCACCAAACACGATCTTATCTCTTTGATTGTCGATCGTGCGCCCTGATCTGCAGGAGACCTCATTTGCTAAGACCCGTTACGGCTGTGTATGCACCAATCGGAGAGCAGGGGAAGTATTGTTCGATTCTTAAAAAATACCAGGTAATCCCCGTGTTTCACCTGAACGCCAAAACAAAAAAGCCGGGGGAATTTTTCCCGAAAAAAAGGCTCTTACAACATCGAGACGAGGTCCCGCAAGACCGCGATCGGTGCCTTCGCCTTGACGACGCTGGAGGCAAGGAGGACCCCGCTCGTCCCCAGCTCAAGAGCGATCTTCACGCATTCGCCGGACTGGATCCCTGCACCAGTAAGGATCTCAACATCAGGATTCACTTTTCTGACCGCCTCCACGGATCGTTTGATGATGTCAGGGTTCGCCTTCGAAACCGAGACTCCGCTTCCGATCAACTCGGGCGGCTCGATAGCGACATAGGCCGGTGAGAGGGCCGCTGCCGCGGCACTGGTGGCCTCATTGTTCGAGCAGACCACGGGAATGAGACCAGCGTTTTTCAGCGCTGTCACCGAGGATTCAATATCGGCAAGTGTCAGCCGCCGCTCGGAGTGGTTCACGAGCGATCCCACTGCCCCGGCCATCTTCAGCGCCTCAGCCGTTATCGCCCCCGTGTGGGCGCCCGGCTCGGCCCCGTCAACATGCTGGGCATAGACCGGAAGGCTGTAATGCATCGAGAGAGGGTGGATATTCATGTAGCTCGGCGCGAGTGCAATCAGCACCCCGCTCTCGTCTGCCACCTGTTCTGCAGCACCGGCGATATTGTGGGCACGCTGCCCTGCTCCCTCGGAATAGGTCTTCAGGTTGATCAGGATGAAGGCTTTTGTCATGGATGAACTCCCTGATACAAGAGTGATCGTGCCGGAACATAACAGTTCACCCGGCAGAGAGACCAAACCAGGATCATTCAGGAGTGATCATGTCTGTGATGATCGCTCACCTGGCTTGATACGAGACAAGAATGATACAAGATTGATTGTGTCGGGAATGACAGGAAGCACCTGTTCACTCTGAAGAGAGGCCGCGGAGGTAGTGGCCGGCGGTGATACCCCCCTGTGCCATAGCCCTGATCCTGGTCTTCAGGGCCTGGATATGCTCTGCAGAGGTGAGATCTCCTGCCATCCATGGCATATTCTCCACTGCATCGCGGTAGACCGAGACCATCCCTGCTGCATAGGACGGTCCCCTCCACCGGGCATCGATGATCCAGCTGTTCACCCCTGCACGGGCAAGATCGGGGAGGTAGTCGATAAGACAGAGCTCGGCGGCATTCAGGATATGGGTCCTTCCCCAGGGATCGTGATGGACGGGGAAGATCCTTCCGGTAGTGTCCTCGATGCCGTAGATCATCGCAGTAAACTCAGAAGACCTTTTCCGATGGTCCCCTCGCTCTCTTACAAGGTCAAGCAGGGTATCGGCGGTGATCATCGCGGGGATATTCCCCTGGACAAGGACGCTCACCTGGCCCGAGTCACCGAGACGGTTACAGAGAAGGGCGATGTCCTCCCCGGACAGCTCCGGGGAGAGCGTGACACCGGGACAGTCATGGGCAAGCGCTCTGATGGCGCACGCATTGAATACGTTCAGGTCCGGACCGCCGGTCACCTGGATCCCGGGAGCTCTGTCCCGGATGGGATCGGCATACATGGCACCTTCTGTCATCACCTCTTCCAGACCGGCATCAGCGAAGCCCGGCAGCAGGGTGAGCGCTGCAGTTGTAAACTCCGGAAGGGGGATACGGGGCCATTTCCAGGCAATCCGGACCTTGCTCTCACGGCATGTGGCTATGGCCTCCCTGAGTACACGTCCCATGTCCCCGGGATCCGGCTCGAAATACACCCGCTTACAGCCGGCCTGGCAGGCGGCCTTCACGGAATCGATATCATTGCAGATGATTGCCAGATCCGGGTTCCGTGATCCCCTTTTCAATGGACAGTCCAACTGGGGGAACCGCACGGCAAGCCTGGAACGAGCCTCCCCAATCTCCCGGTCGTCGGGAAGGTATGTCTGGAGGAGCGCCTTTTCGGCCTCGCTGAAAAAATGGCGCCTGAACCTGTTGAGCGCTCCGACCGGAAGGAACAATCCCCCTCTGTACGTGAGGCTGAGATCGCTGACACTGAATGCAGTCCCCCCTGACTTTCTGATCTGCCTTGAGATCTCGTCACTGGTGGTGGCTCGCTCCTCCGCCTGCTCCGGGATGAAGTCGGCCTCTGTCGTCACCCTGACAACGCCACCCCCGGGACCTTTGAACGAACCGGCTAGGACCGACGGTTTATGGGTTGCAACCGAGAGGGCAACCTCAATCGGGATCGGAAACCGTCCTGCAGGGCCTGCAGCACTTCGGATGGCTCCAGCCCTCCTTTCGAGCGACACACTCCTGGTGAGGTAAAGTACCATCCCCTCACGGCACCCGGTCGGCTGCCTGATGAGGAGATCCCTCCCGGCCCGTAGGGGACGCTCACGGAGCACAAATCCGGATTCGGCCCGTGTCACGGGATCGATCCCGACAAGCCCGTCACCTGCGGAGAGGGCGCGTGACCCAGCCGCCGCAACCCTGGTCTCCGATCCCCGGACAGATCGTACCGTTCCGATAAAAAAACCCCTTTTGTCAGGCCGGTCACGCCCCATAAGCGATGGCCCCCGGTCCCCGCAGAGATAGCCGGAGGTGAATCCGCGTGAGAATGCAATGGCAAGATCATCCATGTCCGACTGCTCAGGGACAAAGGTCCCGGCTGCCACCGCATTGAGGGCTTTGCGGTAGATGGAGACGACGATTGCCACGTAGTCGGGGGAACGCATCCTTCCCTCGATCTTCAGTGCTGTAATCGGCCGTTCCAGGATTCCGGCAAGGTGCGGATACAGGCAGAGATCCTTGGTGGAGAGCAGACAGGGCTCCCCGAGCGGGACCCTGCGGGGCCTGGTAATTCTTCCGAATGAATCCGGGGTTCCTGCTACCAGTGAATAGTCCCTCCTGCAGGGCTGGGCACATGCCCCCCGGTTCCCGCTCCTTCCTCCTATAACCGAGGAGAGAAGGCACTGGCCGGAATAGGCATAACAGAGTGCCCCATGGATGAAGATCTCGATACCCGGCCGCTTATCGGGAGGGACCTGGAAGATCCGGTCGAGTTCGGCGAGCGGGACCTCCCGGGCGAGGACCACCCGTTCGAATCCCTCCCGATGGGCATGGAGCACCCCTTCCCGGCTGGTGATCGTGCACTGGGTGGAGGCATGGCGCGGGAGTTCGGGAACGATATCGCGTGCGATCAGGGCGATGCCGGGATCCTGGATGAGCACGGCATCAGCCCCCATCGCATACAGGTCACCGAGGTATCGGGCTACCTCGGGAAGTTCCCGGTCATGGACCAGGGTATTGACTGTGACATAGACTCGGATACCGCGCATATGCGCATACGCGAGTGCCTGCCCGAGTTCCTCATCATTGAAATTCGGACTGTATTTTCGTGCCCCGAACCTTTTTCCGCCGAGATAGACGGCATCGGCACCGGCATTGACCGCGGCCACAAGCGCGTCCATTGACCCTGCCGGTGCAAGAAGTTCGGGAATCCCCCCCTGGTTTTGAGACATGGAACAGGTATACTACGTATCCCCCGCACCGGTGATAAAACCAACAATGGGGGTGATGATGAGCAGGGGACTTAAATATCCCACTGGTCTATCCACTCTTATGAAGTGTGTCGCCTCAGTCTCTGACCCGCGGTGCATCCCGGAAGCGGAAGAGGCCGGGGCAGATCTGGTCGAGCTCCGGCTCGATCTCTTCCCCCCAACCCTATCGCAGGAGCAGAAGAACTGCGTAAAGAGGTGCACCCTTCCGCTGATCATCACGGTACGGAGCCGGCAGGAGGGAGGGTATTTCCGCGGTTCACCCGATGACTGGTGGAGGCTCGTTCTACCCTGGCTCTCCGATGCGACACTTGTTGACGTCGAACAGGATTTCTCGATGCTTACCCCCCTCATCAACGATGCCGGGGCTGAGGTGATAGCCTCCTTTCATTCGGGGCGGATGCTGATCGGGGGAGAACTGGGAGCGATAGCAACGCGGCTCCGGGCATATGGGACCCCGAAAGTCGTGGTCCGGCCGGAGAGCCCGATCGATGTCCTGACGCTCTGCTGGTTCACCCACCGTACGGAGAAACCGGTCATCACCAGTGTTATCGGATCACAGTACCGTTATGCAAGAGTGATGCTTCCCCTGTTCGGGTCAGAGATGGCATTCGGATATGCCGGTCAGCCAACCGCGGAAGGACAGTTCCATGTCCGGGAGATGCGGCGGATGGTCGAGACCCTGATTGAGTGAGGTATCTGCTAAAAAAGGGATCACAGGCCTGTTTTACAGGCCGTTTTTCCGGATATCAGCCCGGTACTTCTCCTGTTCGAGCCAGGCATCGAAAAGGACCAGGGCAAGCATTGCCTCGGCAACCGGCATGAGCCGGGGGACGATGCAGGGATCATGCCTCCCCGTAAGAGCGATCGTCTGTCCATCTCCTGAAACGCTCCGGGTTTTCTGGGGGAGTGCGATCGAGGCCGTGGGTTTGACCGCGATTCGTACCATGATCTCGTTCCCGTTGCTGATCCCCCCAAGGATGCCCCCGGAATGGTTGGAGAGAAACCCTGTCGCGTCCATTTCATCGTTGTGCTCGCTCCCCTTTAGGCGTGCAGAGGCAAACCCGTCCCCGATCTCCACCCCTTTCACCGCACCGATCCCCATCATTGCACCAGCGATCTGCGCATCGAGTTTTCCAAAGACAGGGTCGCCAAGCCCGGGAGGGACACCGGTCGCTGAGATCCGGATGACACCCCCCACCGAGTCCCCCGATTGCTTTGCGTTCCGGATCTCCTCCTCCATTGCACCGGGATCCGACACTCCGTGGATTTCCTCCACCTTCGCCGAGATCTCGATCCCGGCCCGGGCAAGGAACTTTGCTGCGACCGCACCGGCCGCGACCCGGCCGACCGTCTCCCGGCCTGATGACCTTCCCCCGCCCCGGTGATCGCGGATCCCGTATTTCGCCTGGTAGGTGTAATCGGCATGGCCCGGCCGGTAGACCTCACGGAGGGTATCGTAGTCAGAGGAGCGGGCATCAGCATTCCGTACGAGCAGGGCCACCGGCATCCCCGTGGTCTTCCCTTCAAAGACACCGGACAGGATCTCCACCCGGTCCGGTTCAGCCCGGGGCGAGGTGAGCGGGCTCGTCCCCGGCCTCCTCCGGTCGAGCAGCGGCTGGATATCTGACACAGAGAGCGGGAGTCCCGCCGGGCACCCGTCGATCACGACCCCGATCACGGGTCCATGGCTCTCCCCAAACGTCGTGATGCGAAAGGACCGGCCGAACGTGTTCATTCCATCGCGCCCCTGACAAGCTCGAGAGAGGGTGCGATCCCGGTAAAGTGCCGGAACTGGGCAGCAGCCTGGCGTACAAACATCTCAGTCCCGGGAATGGTCTGGCACCCCGAGTTCCGGGCTATCCTGAGGAGAGGGGTCTCAGGCGGAGTGTAGACCAGGTCAAAGACCGTCATCGAAGATCGGAGCTGGTGTTTCTGGAGGGGGCTTTTTAGTTCCGGTTCCATGCCGATGGAGGTTGCATTGACGACAACGGCGGGATTGAGCCGGTCGAACGCAGAGGATGGCCCGTATGCACAGTCAAACCGCTCTGCCAGCGATGCTGCTTTCTCAACGGTCCGGTTCAGGATCGTCACCTCCATATCGAGCGACTGGAGGGCATACACTGCGGCGGCGGCAGCACCACCCGCACCCAGGATGACCGCCTTCTCTCCGCGGTGGTCGGAGAGGGGTTCCCGGATCCCGATCCAGTCGGTGTTGTATCCGAAACACCTGCTGCCGCACCAGACTACCGTGTTGACCGCTCCGATCGCGTCCGCGTGAACCTCCACATCGGTCAGGGTGGGTATGATCTCCTGCTTGAACGGGATCGTCACCGATAATCCGCGGATGTCTATCTCTTCAGCGAGCCGGAGAATCCGCAAGAGATCCGGGTCCTGGAACCGGAGGTAGTGGGAGGTGATCCCGTACTGCCTGAAGAGCCGGTTGAACAGGGCCGGGCTCCTGCTCTGAATTGCAGGGCACCCCACGATGCCATAAAGGCGTGTCCGGGGATCCCACAAATCAACATCAGTGAGTATCCTGGCTTCAGCCACTTCTGATTCAGGAATCCCGGATCCGGCAAGGAACTGGACAAGGTTCTTCCTGGCCTGCAACGGAACCGTCCCATCATGAAGGAACTTCCTGATGGCAAGGACGACCTCATTCGGACTTTTCAGGGAGGTATCAATACGGAAGTCTGCCGCCGCAGCATAGTGCGGCCTGCGGAGTTCCAGCAATTCATGGATCTCCTCGCGGAGCGGCAGGGTGGTAAGGGGGGGCCTCGTGGAAGCAGCGATCCTCTTCTCGATGACCACTTCGTCCGCTTCAAGTAGGACCATAGTGCTTCCCTTCCGCAATGCGGCGACATTTGCCGGATCGAGGATGGCACCTCCACCCGTCCCGATCACCGCTTCGCCAGGTGGGAGGGCACGGATCACCTCGCGCTCCCGTGCCCGGAACCCCTCTTCACCTTCACGGCGGAAGATATCGTGGATGGTCATCCCTGCCGATGCCTCGATCAGGGCATCCGTGTCAAGGAACGGAACTGAAGTCAGGCGGGAGAGGAGCCGTCCCGTCTCTGTCTTCCCCGTTCCCCTGAATCCGATCAGAACAACTCTCATACAAGCCCATCTCTCTGTAATATATCCCAGAACTCCGGAAAAGACTTGCTGACACAGCCAGCATCTATTATCGTGATACCCCCAACGGCAAGCCCGAGCACCGCAGCGCTCATTGCCGTCCGATGATCGCCCGCCGGATCGATCGTTCCTCCGTGAAGGGGTGCTGGCCGAATTGTGATCGACCCGTCCTTTCCGGCCGTGACATCCCCGCCAAGCTGCTGGAGGGTGGAGAGGATGGCAAAGATCCGGTTGCTCTCCTTGAACTGCAGGTGGGAGATCCCGGAGAACCACGAAGGAGACCTGGCACAGGCGGCGACCATGCAGAGGGTCTGTACTGTATCGGGGGAAGAGGAGAGGTCTCTTTCGATCCCTTCAAGGACACCGTCACTCTCAACCGTGATGCAGTCATCGGAGCAGGATACCCGGCACCCCATCTCGGCAAGGGCATCGAGGAACTGCCGGTCCCCCTGGACTGATCCGGGAGAGAGAGAGGAGACCCGGGCTCTCCCTCCGCAGACCGCGGCAATGGCAAAAAAGTACGATGCGGAGGAATAATCGCCCTCCACCTGGTAGTCCCTTCCGCAATACCCCTTCCCGGGATGTACCACGAAATGGTCCTGCCCCTCCCGCACCACCGGCACCCCGAACACCTTCATGACATCGACAGTCACATCGAGATATGAACGGGATACCGCCCCCGGCAGGAGCTGGAGTTCAAGCGGGGATGCTGCATAGGGGGCTGAGAGGAGGAGGGAGGAGGCAAACTGGCTGCTCACCGTGCTGTCAACCTTCACAGAACCTCCGTGAAGGGTCCCGTCAACCATCAGGGGAGGAAATCCCGCGTTCTCGAGATACTGGATCCTGCCTCCCAGGGAATTCAGGGCGTTGACCAGTCCCCCGACCGGCCGCTCTTTCATCCGCGGGCTTCCGGTGATGATCACAGGTCTTTGACAGAGGAGGGCAACGGAGGTCAAAATGCGGAGACTGGTCCCGGAATCCCCCATGTCAAGAACGGGATGTTCACCGCACTGCAGAACACCGCCTGTCCCGGTAACCCTGATCTGTTCCCCCTCCCATTGCAGGGAGACTCCCATCTGCTGCAGGGCAGAGGCGGTAATACGGGTATCATCGGATCTGAGCACTCGGGTGAGCGTGCTTGTACCCCTCGCAAGTCCTGCGGTAACCAGGGCACGATGCGTGTAGCTCTTGGAAGCGGGAGCTTTGAGGGTGATGTCGACAGGCCCTGAACGTTCCAGCGTGACGCTCATTCCGGTACCTTCACCTCCTGGTAACACCCCAGGTCGCGGAACCGGGACTTCTCCCGGAGGGCGACAAGAGCATCGTGGCAGCCAGGCAAGTAGACAAGATCGATGAAGAACAGGTACTCCCCCATCCTCCGCTTGGATGGCCGGGACTCGATCCTGGTGAGATTGATCCCCCGTTCCGCAAAGACCCCGAGGATCTGGTACAGGAGGCCGGGCTGGTCTTTTTCCGGGTCGACGAGGATGCTGCACTTGGTGCTGCCCTTCTCCTTTCCCTTCGTCCTTGCGATCCGGATGAACCTGGTGGTATTGCCCGGGTTGTTCTCAACATTCCCCCTGAGGAGAGGGATCTTGTAGAGATCGGCCGTCATCCTGGAGACGATAGCAGCAGAACCGGGAGATCCAGCAAGTTCACGGGCACTTGCCGCGTTGCTGCTGGTGTGGATGACCGGGATCTTCAGCTCATTCGTAATCCTGCTGCACTGCTCATGGGTCTGGGGATGGGCGTAGATCACGGTGACAGAGTCAAGAGGGGTGAATCCGGCAAGATGGTGATGGACAGGCATGTAGAGTTCGGCGGTGATATAGACTTGGTGCTGGAGCAGCCCGTCAAGCGTGGCACCAACCCCACCCGCCTCGCTGTTCTCAATCGGCACCAGTCCGTCGCCAAGCCCCTGCTCAACCATGGAAAAGATCTCGTGGATGGTCGGGGCAAGGAGGATCTCGCCCCCGTAGACCCGTACTGCGAGTTCATGGGAGAAGGTTCCCTCCGGTCCCAGCACGATGAGCGTCATCGCTGCACCATCGCTGTGATCAGGTAGTCGGTCTCTTCAGCGGCACTCTGGGTGATCCCTGCAAAGAACTCTGCATCGTGTGTGAAGATTTCACGGAAGGGATCCGGTTCCCCCGATTCGATCGCTTCACGAATATGCGCAAACGAGGCCTCGCAGGCCGCAAGAACGGGAGGAAGGTACGGATTTTCCGTGAGCATATCCGCATACAGATCCGGGTCCTGTGAGAGCAGCCGCCCGACAAGCCCCATCTCGATCTGATAGACCGGGCTCCGGTAGGGACCGGTTGCTTCCGGGCTCACGCCAAGACGCCGCATCGTCTCGGCAACCGTGAGCGTGATACTGTGGGTAAGGCCCTGGACTACTGCCATCATCCGGTCATGCTCTTCCGGGGATGAGAGGGTGATCCGTGCCCCCTCCCTCTCAAAGACAGAGAGGAGGGAGGTGAGCGCGGCATCATCGATCCGTGCAGGCGTGGCGATGATGGTCTGGCCGTTGAGAGAGGGGACCGTCGGACCGAACATCGGGTGGAGGCCGACCACCGATGCCCGGGATGCCAGCATCGCTGCCACCGGGCCGGTCTTCAGGGAGGTGAGGTCACACAGAATCTGATCCTTTGAAAGGAACGGGGTAATATCCTGTATGACATGAACGGTGTCACGGATCGGCACAGATACCATGAGGACATCTGAGGAGACGGCAAGGTCAAGGCACAATGAGAGGCACCCCCTCCCGCAGACCTGCACCTCGTGCCCGGCCCGCGAAAAAACCCCGGCAAAGAGCGAGCCCATCTTCCCCGTCCCTCCAATGATTCCGACCTTCATGGCATCACTTCTCAATGATACGCTCCCTGACCGCAATCCCGAAGTGCCTGCCGGCCTGGAGCACCCTCCCGAGAACACGGTCCCCGGGGGCAAGTGCAACCACCGAGACTGGTATCCCGTCCTCACCGACGAGGCGGACCGTCTCTGCGTTCTGGAGGACAAGGCTTGCCTTCACCTCGCCTGCTTCGGCCTCGACCAGCAGGAGCGGCCGGTGCTCGATCTTGACCCGGCCTACCCCGGCATCCCTGATCGATCCCTCATGGGTAACGGCAAGCACGTGGTCCCCTGCTTTCAGGTCGGAGAGGTAGGCAGTCTTTCCCCCTGAAACAAGGGTATAGGCATGCACTGCACCGGCATTGACCCGGAACGGCCGGGGATTGACATACGGATTCTCCAGTGTCTCGGCCTGCACCAGCAACAAGGCAGACGAAGTGTTCCCGACAAGGATTCCCTCACCGTCAGAAAGCATGGAGACGGTATCGACACAGACCCGGTCGCCCATCCCGATGGGCCGGATGGCGGTGATCGTGAACGGGACAAGGTCGACCGCCCCTGCGCCGGCTTTGACCATGGTCCCGATCGCCCTGATCAGGGCAGGATCAGCATCCCGCACGAGTACCCCGCATACTCCTTTCTCGAGGACCGTCAGGGCTACCTCTGCCTCCTCCGTGCTCCTGACTGCTGCGATAATCCGATCCGAGAGGGCAACCAGGTTCTCCAGGGGGATCACCCGCCAGTCACCGGTTTCCACGATGACATAGCCCTTTTCTGCAAGCGCCTCAGCCTCTGCGAGAGATGCTCCCCCCTCGATCCTGACCTCGAAGACATCGGTTCCCCAGACCAGATCCCCGTCATCAGAGACGACGGAGACCCTCCCGAGCGCCTTCACAGGTGGCGCTGATGGGGCGATGACCACATCTGCCCCGCTCTCGAGCGCGGTCGTGACAAGTTCCTTCCTGAAGGGACGGATATCCACCCAGAATTCTTTCATCGGCACCCCTTCAGTGCCTCGTCGGGGTCAACCTCGTCGTGCACTACCTTGCAGAGCGCCTCGACAAATGACCGGGGATTGTCCCGCTGGAACGCGTTCCTTCCGACACAGACCCCTGCCCCGCCGGCCTTCACCGCATCGCGGATGGCAACGAGCGTCTCGCGGTCACCGGCCTTCTCCCCCCCGGCAATGAACACCGGTACCGAGCATGCGGCGACGATCTTTGCAAAGGAGGCGGGATCCCCGGTGTAATTGGTCTTGATCAGGTCGGCTCCCAGCTCCTCGGCAACACGGACACAGTGCCCGACAGTCGACGGAGCGTACGGGTTGATCCCCTTCCCCCTCGGGTAGATCATCACGAGGAGGGGCATCCCCCAGCGGTTGCACTCCTTGACCACGATGGCCGCCTCTTCGAGCATCTTGGACTCGTTCGGGGCTCCGAGATTGATATGGATCGAGACGGCATCTGCCCCGAGTGCAATCGCCTCCTCAACCGTACAGACGAGTACCTTGTCGTTCGGGTCCGGGTTGAGCGAGGTGCTCCCCGAGAGGTGGACGATCAGGCCGATATCCCGGCCTCTCCTCCGGTGCCCCCTCTTCACGATCCCCTTGTGGAGGACGATGGCGTTTGCCCCGCCATCACTCACCTCTGAGATGGTCTTTGTCATGTCCGTCAGCCCTTCGATCTGGCCGAGCGTAAACCCGTGATCCATCGGTACGATCACGGAGCGGCCGGTGTTCCGGTTCATGATCCGTTCAATCCGGATCTCCTTTCCTATCATCGTTCATCCCTTCAGAAATTCCCACGCATCTTCTGCGGTCTTCCCCTCATGTACAATCATCCCGGCGGCCCTGACGAAGCGGGCAGGGGTCCGGTGCTGGAAGGCGTTCCTCCCGATCGAGATGCCGGCAGCCCCGCCCTGCATCGCGCCTTCGATCATCTCCATGGTCGACCGGTCATCGGTCTTTGAGCCTCCCGCCACCACGATCGGGACCGGGCAGCCCCGGGTCACGGTCCGGAAGCTGTCAGGGTCGCCGGTGTAGACCGTCTTGACCATGTCGGCGCCGAGCTCTGCCGCGACCCGGGCTGCCAGGGCGACATGGTCGACCTGGTGCTCATCCTTGATCTTCCTCCCTCTCGGGTACATCATGGCAAGGAGGGGCATCCCCCACTCCATGCATTCGATCGCAACACTCCCGAGATCAGCCAGCATCCTGGCTTCCGAGTCAGCCCCGATGTTGATATGGACCGATACGGCATCGGCGCCCATCTTGAGTGCATTCGTGACGGAATTGACGAGCACCTTCTCGTTCGGGTCAGGGCCTATCGCAGTGCTTGCCGACAGGTGGAGAATGAGCCCGATATCCCTCCCGCTCTTCCGGTGGCCATGGAGGGCAAGGCCGACATGGCCGAGCACGGCATTGGCGCCTCCTTCAGCAACCTGGTCCACGGCTTCACCGAGATCGATCAGTCCTGCAACCGGCCCGTTCGTGACCCCGTGATCCATGGGTACGATGATGGTCTTCCGGGTGTTCCGGTCGATGATTCGTTCCAGACGGATTTCTTTTCCTCTCATACAAAACTCCCTCCCATGCAGCACATTCCGGGAATGGGCCCATGGAATCAGGCAAAATACTCAAAATAACCAAAACAGGCGGGATAGCCAGAAACAGCCCGGGCTCCTCTCTCATCATTCGGGAGAACCGGTCTGCGGATGCATGGTGCGTGGATGCTGCTAGGAGAGATAAAGACCCTCACGAGTGAAAAAACACTCACGAGCGGAAGTACACTCACCCTGCATTGTGCATGTTAATAGGTGTCATGGACTATATAAAACTGGTGATTGGTAGCGGCTTTCTCCGCAGTTTCCAGAAAAAATTCCTGTTCCTGGTATGAGGGGAACATCGAATCGAGGCAGTTTGTGCTAAAAAAATGAGGTATTGAATCGCAGCCTTTCAAGTGTCGTCAGGGTAGAGAAAGGGGTGTATAGACCGCTCCCTGAAGAATATCCGGTTAAAAAATAATCCACCCAGGAGACAGAAGAGCTAAAAAAAGGTTATTTCTGGACTTTCTTTATCGAGATGACATCCCCAAGGGTCGGGACTACCTTCCCCTGCTTCTTCTTCTCTTCAGAAATTTCAGGGGTATCGATCAGGCGTATCGAGAGGGCACGCTCGAGCCTGATCCGGACATCGTCCTCGGGGATCAGGTCACCCTTCTCGATCTTCTTGATCAGGAGTTCCTTCTCCTTGAGCTCCATGGCGAGGTCCTTCTGGGAAAGCCCCCGCTCCATCCTGGCCTTCCTGATCCGCTCACCGTAATCGTCCACAATCTCCCCTTCAATCAGGTCGAGGACATCCCGGGTCTTTCTGACCGGTGTCGCCACGGTACGGGCGGCAGGCCCGCCCTTGCGTGGCTCGGGCTTCTTCTGCTTCTGCACCTCGGTCCCGTATTTTGCACACTGGCTGCAGACATCGAGCTCCGCCCCTTCTATCCGGACGGTCTTGGGAGGTCCATGGATGGCGGCGCCACACATCTCGCAGAGTATTTTAGCTGACTGCACCACTGTAATCCCCTCTGATGGCTCGTTTTATTCCATTTGACATTGGATGCTGATGATACATAGATTTTTTACCAGATATATTGATCCAAACGGTACCTTGAAATCCAGGGTACAGGTGCTTCTGGTCATCAACAGAATTGGGAAACAGATCTCCTGACAAAAGGGGATATTTCCCTCCGGGATATGGTTTGATCTCCTGGGAATATTCCTTGAAGGAGACAAACAGTCCGGATTGCCTGGATAATCGCAAACATCTTTATAGCCACTTTCCCCTATAGGTACGTGAGGGAACGATGGCAGAAAGCGCCCGGCAGCCACAGGAGCCGCAGAGTCCTGACGAGAAGAGCCGGTTCCTGCTTGACCGCGTCAATACGCTGGAGTCCAGGAACCTGGAACTCCGCGAACAGCTTCGCCAGATAGAGACGGACAAGCGGTACATCGAGACCCAGAAGATACGGTACGAACGGGAGGTGAGGAAGCTCAAGAGCGAGATCGAGCAGCTCCGGAGCCCTCCCCTCGTCATCGGCACCGTGACCGATCTGGTCGACAGCAACCGGGTGATCGTCCGGAGCAGTGCCGGTCCCCGCTTCCTTGTGCGGAGTTCGATGTGCATCGATCCCGACCAGCTCAAACCCGGGGTCCGCTGCACACTCAACCAGCAGTCACTTGCGGTGATCGATATCCTCCCCGAGAGCTACGATGCAGCAGTCTACGGGATGGAGGTCGTCGAAACCCCTGATGAGAGCTATGCGGACATCGGCGGGCTCGACCGGCAGATCATGGAGATAAAGGAGGCGGTGGAACTCCCGCTCAAGCGGCCGGAGCTCTTTGACCGGATTGGGATCGATCCACCCAAGGGGGTGCTCCTCCACGGGCCTCCCGGGACAGGTAAGACCCTGCTTGCGAAGGCAGTGGCTCACGAGACCAACGCTTACTTCCTGCGGGTGGTCGGATCCGAGCTCGTCCAGAAATATATCGGGGAAGGCGCCCGTCTCGTCCGCGAACTGTTCGAACTTGCAAAGAAGAAGTCCCCCACCATCATCTTCATCGATGAGATTGATGCTGTCGGCGCATCGAGGACCGAGGCTACAACATCCGGCGACCGCGAGGTGCAGCGGACCCTGATGCAGCTCCTGGCAGGGATGGACGGATTCGAGCGGCGGGGGGATGTCAAGATCATCGGGGCGACCAACCGGATCGATATCCTTGACCGGGCACTCCTGCGGCCGGGCCGGTTCGACCGGATTATCGAGATCCCCCTTCCCGATGTGGAAGGACGTCTCGCAATCCTGAATGTTCATACGCGGAAGATGACCCTCGATGAAGAGGTGAATCTCCGGGAAATCGCGTTTTTGACAGAGGGTAAGAACGGGGCAGACCTCCGTGCAATCTGCATGGAGGCCGGGATGTTTGCAATCCGGGAGGAGCATGACTCCATCACACGAACCGACTTCCTCAATGCGATCGAAAAGATCGGGCTCGATTTCGACCGACAGAAGTTTGCAAGCAGTTTCGGCGCAATGTTTGCATGATAGACCCCGGATCAATTTTTTTTATACTTCTTTTCCACTACTGCAGGGAAAGGTGAGAATATCGTCCAGGAACCGCGGTGAAAACCAGTTCTGCGGGGTTGCCTTACCGGATTACATATGGGTCTGTCACTAATATCCACGATACCATTTTTTTTGTGCACCTCCCAGGCAGCCTGCACCCTTACCGATCGCCAACCAGCCCTCACTCATCGCAAAACGCGTCAATCTCCTTTACATAGGGCTTGATGTCAATGACCGGTGTCCCATCCAGTGCATCCAGTCCCCTGACCTCCAGGATTCCGCCGTGTATCCCGAGAAGATCGACGACCGAGAGAGCCACAGGATTGGGGCGGTCGGGTGAACGGGTCGCAAAAACACCATACTCCCCGTTTTTGTGGGGTGGAGTCGCTCTGAGCACGGTTCTTTCCGCACGGTCAAACCAGCAGAGGACAAAGAGGTGTTTCTCTCCCTCTATCCGGAACAGCCCGGTCTTATAGGCAGGATCGATGACGATCTCTGAAACGGTCTCTGATAATCTCCCCTGGCGGGGGGCATCTCCGCGTTTTTTATAGCGCGACCGGACATGGCCAATGGGATGTAGTTCCATACTCATCAGGATGACACTTCCCTCTATCGGAATAGAATCACCTTTTATTCATAAGTAAACTGGCACGGTGAGGTCTGGATTCACGTGGTCTCGGGAGGAAGACAAGGTCTGGGGTATACCAGTTCTCCGGTTCCCAGGCAGCATTGAGATCGGTCTGTCGGGTCTGTGCTTTTTTTCGACCAATTCTGCGAATTGGCACCTACCTGGAGCGATAGTTCCAGCAGCTACCGCTGATACCAGGCCTCTGAACAACACGAGGCCGGTGGTTTATTTTTGCAAAAATAAGAATAACACTTCAAGAGAGTGATCTTTTTATGAAGCAGTGGATCATTGACATGACAGTACTCGTCACAGGGTTCTGGTTGATCGGGTATATCCTGTCACTCGTGCTCTTCTTCACCTCATGGGCGGAGCACCTGGGGTGGATCATCTCAGCCCTATGCACCCCGGTGGTGATTGTGATCACCTGGCGGTGGTTCAGGACACGAGACATCCCGCTCTCTTATTTTGTGGGAGTCGGCCTTGCATGGGTCATCATCGCGGTGGTGCTGGATTACCTGTTCATCGTTCTTCTGTTCCAGACCAGCTATTACAAGGCAGATGTGTATGTCTACTATGCCCTGACATTCCTGATACCGATCGTTGTCGGAATGTACCTTAACTACAGGAGGAATCGTATTGAATCGGCATGATCGGCTCATCTGAGGTTCCGAATACTGACCTCCAACACGGGAATACCCAGATTGGATCCACACCGGCTCTCTAACCCATGAAGCGGAGATGCAGGGCGCATTCCAGCGATAAAAACTAAAGAAGAACCGGACCTAATCCTGAATATGCGACCAGACTACCAGAATGTTGCAGGAGTCCTCCTCTTTTTGGCGGGATTCATCGCCCTGATGGGTATCATCACCGGAGAAATATTTTATCCTGCGGGATACTCGACCGCTCACAGCGAGATCAGCGATCTCGGATCGACACGACCTCCTGAAGCACTCATATTCCAGCCATCTGCCACCATCTTCAATACTACCATGATTCTGGCAGGGATCCTGATCATCACCGGCGCCTACTGTGCCTCCCGGTCAGGATGGGAACGGTGGTCTTCACTGCTCCTCGGACTGCTCGGGGTGGGTATTCTCGGCGTGGGTATCTTTCCCGGGAAAGTCGCCGTCCTCCACCCGCTCTTTGCCATGTTCACATTCGTTATCGGAGGTATCGCAGCAGTCCTCTCATCGAGAGGCCTTCCAGGCCCCTACCGGTATCTTTCCGTGATCCTTGGGGCCATCACGCTCCTCTCCCTCCTCCTGATGGGAATCCTGATCCCGGTGCTGGGAGATGGCGGTACCGAGCGCTTTGTCGCCTATCCCCTCATTTTCTGGCTGACCGGTCTCGGCGCATACTTCCTTGGTCGTGCCAGCATGCAACAACAGGCACCACACCCGGCTTAGGTGGTGTTTTAAGGGGGCCGACCATTACCCTTTTTTAAAAAATAACATGATTCCTTTGAGGGCCACAAGCATAAAGGATGAAAATGACGGAGGCATTTTGGCATGAAAGTCACATCCGCAATTTTCATTAGTGAGGCATCTGACCCAGCGGTATCATGGACGTTTCATATAAAATAAAGAGAAGCGATGTGACTCTTACACCGCCTTCCTGAGGTGTGCAGCCCTGTTCAGGAAGAACAAATGCCGCTTCACCACCTCGAATCCGGCATTCTCCGCCTCTTTGAGGTGTTCCCTGAAATCTCTTCCTGGAACGACATAGAAGGGCTCGGTGTAGAAGAACAGGCCTCCCGGCTTCAGGAGCCGTGATATCTCCCAAAACAACCTTGTCGGGTCAGGAACCTCGTGAACGACAAATATCGCACAGGCAACATCGACCGTGCCATCAAACGCGGGAGGCAGTCCGATGGAATCCGGGGTGCACTGGTGAATCATTACCCGTTTCATTAGGCCTTCCCGCTCCATCTTCTCCCTGAGAATGCGGAGCATCCCCTCCTGGAGGTCCACGGCGATTACCTTCCCGCCGTCACCGACCTGGTTGGCGAACTCCCTCGTAAAAAAACCGGGACCGCAACCAAAGTCAAGGACATGGTCGCCGGGCTTCACAAGGCGTTCTGCCAGGATATCCGGCCGGTACAGGAGGCGCCGGAGCCGGGTATCGAGCTGCCCGGCTTTTTCAGCCGAGAAGACCTCGTGGTGATGGTGGGATTCTTTTCTCTTCTTGTCGGCGGTATCTGCTCTTTCAGGTGCTGTCGTTCTGACCACTGGACATTAGATTGGTGTATGGAAAATAAATAGGGTACATCAATGCTCTCCCGTGATATGGATCTGTTCTTGCTTCTTCGATTGGAGGTATGGGCATATCACTTTTCAAACAAATCGTCTCCTATTACTCAAGGAACAAAGCGCAGATCGAATCGTGCGTGACGTTTCCGGCAATCTGGTTCTTCATGAAGTCCACGAGGTTCACGGCAGAGGGAATATTCCTGGTGGTGACATAGTGGTGAGGATTGTTTCAGAAAATTCCGAAACTCCGATTGAAAAAAGTATCGGATAAGAAGTTACCGTACTTCAGAGAGCCTGATATAGGGGAGAAGTGTCAGGAGGTCGGATTTGAGCCGCTCAAACCCGATCCGTTCCAGGAACCGGGCCGTCCTCTCTTTGGGGTGGGCCTGCTCCCGGTAATATTCGAGGAGACGATCGACGAGATCGAGGGCATCGCTTTTCGAGAGGTCCGCTGCAATGAGGGTCCCCAGGGCAGGCCTTCTTCCGCTGTTCCCGCCAAAGACCACGCTCCACCCTTTTGTTGTCCCAATCAGTCCGACATCCCGGGTATAGCTCTCCCCGCAGCAACGGAGGCACCCGGAGACCCCGAACTTGATCTTTGCAGGAAACTCTTCCTGGTGATACTTCTTCTCCAGTTCGAGTCCAAGCCCGGTTGAATCCTGGACGCCATATTTGCAGACATCGGTTCCGAGGCAGATCTGGACATATTTGACACAGGGGGCAGTCTCCTTTTCAGCCAGCGGGCCGAGATCCTTATAAAGAGAGGCAAGGTCCTTTTCTGGAATACCGATCAGCATGAAACGCTGCCCGGAGGTGAGTTTCATCATCGGGACCTTGTATTTCCTTCCCACCGCAGCAAGGTTCTCGAGCGCTTCTGGGTTGACAAACCCTCCGGGTACCCGGGTCACCACCGCGAACGTCTTTCCGTCCCTCTGGAGGATTGCGCCGGTATGATGAGGCATTGACAATACTCTCCCTCACAGTAGCTTTGTCTCTTCAGTTGGTTTAGGCACCTTGATGACCAGGACCCGGAATACCTCTCCGCTCTCATTGATCCACCGGTGCGGTATTCGTGCCGGGCTCTCGATCAGCGTGTCCTTCCCTACAGTGGCCTGCTCTTCACCGATCTCCACGGTACCGGTTCCTTCCAGGACATAGAAGATCACATCAACAGGAGTCTTGTGCCTCTTTAAGGATTCTCCCGGCTGGAGCGTGATCATGACCACCGCTGCGTGGGGGATCTCGCAGAGCTTTCGTGCATCCACATGGTGGGGATTTGGCGAGCTGGTCGCCGTTATTGCATCAATGATCTTCATACAAACACTCTCCTTCTTTGTCTTACTGCAGGATTGTCATCTCTCTTATCAGGCTGGATCTTCCACTCTCGTTCCGGCCACCCTTCAGATCATACGGATGCTTTCAGATCACGCATACTTTACAATCCTGGTTGCCGCATGCAATGTTCTCAATCTTCCATTTCAGGGCCCATTGCTTGATGGCCCGGATGATCCCGATGATCTCAAGCCCGCTCTCGGTCAGGGTATACTCGGTCCGGACCGGGAACGCGGTTGCGTCCACCTTCCGGGAGATGAGCGCCTCCTCCTCGAGTTCCTTCAACCGCTCAGAGAGGACCTTGGGGGTGATACCGGGAAGAGCATCACGGAGCTCTGAGAATCTCCTGGTATATCCCTCTCCCTTGTAGAGCTCAAGGATAACAAGGAGGGTCCAGCGCTTGGACAAGTACCTGACGGTCTGGCTGACTGTGCATGAATCCTGCATGGTATCTTGGTGGAAACTCGATCCTATTTATACTTAAGTATCATTAGAATAGTTCGTATCTAAAAGAGATTGAGAGGAGCCTGAAATGTTCTGCTACCAGTGTGAAGAGACCGTGAAGGGGATCGGATGCACCGTGAAAGGTGTCTGCGGGAAAGAGGATGAGATCGCGGCGTACCAGGATGTTCTGGTCTTCCTCTGCAAGGGTCTCGCAGCCCGTAACCTTGCTGCGATAAAGAAAGGAAAGGGCAATCCGGAAACAGGGCTGTTCATCGCCGAAGCGCTCTTTGCGACCCTGACCAACGTCAACTTCGACAAGGTCCGGTTCACCGCCATGATCAATAAAGCGGTCGCACTCCGGGATGCGCTTCCCAGAAGCAGCAGCACCCAACCGGACGCCTGCACCTGGAAACCCGGGAGTGAGAGCGATATCCTGAAGAAGGCAGAAACGGTCGGGATCCTTGCGACAGAGAACGAGGATATACGGTCACTCAGGTCTACGCTCCTCTTCGGCCTCAAGGGGATATCGGCCTACTATACCCATGCAGAAGTGCTCGGCAGGACCGATGATTCCATCACCACGTTCATCCAGAAGGCGCTTGCTTCCATGCTCCAGGACCTCCCTGTCCCGGACATGGTCTCCCTGGTGCTCGAATGCGGGGGGGTCGGGGTAAAAACCCTTGCACTGCTCGATGAAGCCAATACCAGTGCCTACGGAACACCAGAGATCACTGCCGTGAAGACCACGATCGGGAACCGCCCTGGGATCCTGATCACCGGCCATGACCTGAAAGATCTTGAGATGCTCCTTGAACAGTCAAAAGATGCCGGCGTGGATGTCTACACCCATGGAGAGATGCTTCCTGCCCACGCCTATCCCGCCTTTAAGATCTATCCCCACCTGGTCGGCAACTACGGGAGCTCATGGTGGCACCAGAAGGAGGAGTTCGACCAGTTCAACGGGCCGGTCCTGTTTACCACGAACTGCCTCGTCCCCCCGAAAGAGAACTACAAGGGGCGTCTTTTCACAACAGGGTTGACGGGATATCCAGGAGTGCCGCACATTGAAGCAGGTCCGAATGGAACAAAGGACTTCTCTCCCGTCATTGCGCTTGCAAAGACCTGCCCTGCACCGAATGCCCTGCCGGGAAGCGGAAGGGACCTTCTGACCGGGTGTGCCCATGATGCCGTGCTTTCACTGGCTGACAAGGTGGTTGGAGCGGTGAAAAACGGGCAGATCAGAAGGTTTGTCGTGATGGCAGGGTGTGACGGCAGGCAGAAGGAGCGGGAGTATTACACGGAGTTTGCACAGGCGCTTCCCAAAGACACCATCATCCTCACCGCAGGGTGTGCCAAGTACCGGTACAACAGCCTGGATCTGGGTACGGTTGACGGCATCCCAAGGGTCCTTGATGCCGGCCAGTGCAATGACTGCTATTCGCTCGTCGTGATCGCACAGGCCCTCGCACAAGCCTTTGGCGTCGGGATCAATGATCTTCCGGTCTCCTATAACATCGCCTGGTACGAACAGAAAGCGGTCCTGGTGCTCCTCGCCCTGCTGCACCTTGGAGTGAAGGATATCACCCTTGGTCCGAAGATCCCGGCATTCATAGCACCTGCGGTCCTGGATGTCCTCGTGAAGAACTTCGGGATCCGAAAGAACAGCAGTGTTGAAGAGGACCTGCCGCGGATGGTCCCGGCGCTCTGAAGCGAAACCAATAAGAGTGGAACCACTGGATTCCTTAACGGGAAGGATGAGAAAGGATGGCTGAATTCGACCTTGAAAAGGCAGAGAAGCGCGATGAGAAGCGAGCGGAGCTGCGGGGGAAGGTGCTCCGCCTGAAGGATCTCGTGGAATACCAGGATGGCACGGTCGCAAGCCGCATGATCGTGAACCGGAAGGTGGGGAGCATCACCCTCTTCTCTTTCGATGAGGATGAAGGGCTCTCCGAGCACACAGCCCCTTATGACGCCGTGGTCACCATCCTTGACGGGAAATGCGAGGTCTGGGTGTCAGGAACCACGTACCAGATGAAAGAAGGGGAGACCATCATCTTCCCGGCGAATGCACCGCATGCCCTCTCTGCGATCACCCGGTTCAAGATGATGCTGACGATGATCAGGGGATGACGATGGCCGGAGACGAGAAAGACGGATACTACTGCTCGATCTGCGGCGGGATCCCCCCCGACAAGATCAAGACCCGGCGGATCCTGATCGATGGCAAGGGGACCGGGATCGATCACCTCGAATTCATCCTTGAGGAAGTGAAGAAGCTGCATCTTACTGATGAATCGGAGATCGTGGCGGAGATCATGAAACGGGTCAGGGTCTTCAACTACGTGCCGACTAAGAAGGCAGATCGGTATGCGGAGGCACTGCTCCGCGAGTATAGGCAGCAGGAGACCCCATAGATGCTTGATCGCTGCCCGGGGGCAGCAACCCTCCGGACCCCGACCCTCACGATCAGGAAGTGCCCGGAGTGCAGCGAGGAGATCGAGGTCTTCTCAAACGATGTCGCCGTTTCCTGCAGCAGGTGTGGGTTCACCGTGTACAACGACGCACTCTCCTGCGTCCAGTGGTGCAAGTACGCAAAAGAGTGTGTGGGGGAGGAGACCTACCGCAGGCTCACCTCCCACCACCCAAAGGAAGAGGGATGATGCAGGGGCTCCTTTTCTGCAGTATTCATGACAGGCCGGACTACCTTGCCAGGCAGAGCGTCCCGTCATTTCATCAACAGTTTCCTGGTCATTGAACCGCCCCTTGCGGAAGAACCGGGCGGATAACTGGAGTAAAATTGTGGGGGAGATCGGGATGACCCGGATTTGGAATAATTCAAAAAATAACGAGGGATGAGGATATGAAACGGAAGATCATCAATATCGATCAGAAAAAATGCACCGGCTGCGGCCAGTGCATCCCGGACTGTCCGGAAGGGGCACTCCAGCTGATCGATGGCAAAGCACGGCTGGTAAGCGACCTCTTCTGCGACGGGCTTGGTGCCTGCATGGGGACCTGCCCGGAAGGGGCGATCACGGTCATCGAACGGGAGGCAGGGGAGTACGATGAGAAGGCCGTGATGGCCAACGTGGTCCCCCAGGGACCCGCGGTGATAAAAGCTCATCTTGAACACCTCGTTGGGCATGGCGAGAAGAAGCTGTATGACCTGGCAATCGAATACCTCAGGGAGCACCAGATTCCCGTCCCCTCTCACCGGGCTCCCGGGTCCCCTCCTGACGCTGGTGTCTGCGGCCATCCCTCCTTTGCAGGATGCCCGGGATCAGCAGCACGGACCATCCCCCGGAGACCTCGTGAAGGCTACCGGCATGCGCCCGGAGAGACAGGATCCGAACTGAGACAGTGGCCGGTGCAACTGAAACTCCTCAATCCCGAAGCGCATTACTTTGACAATGCCGACCTGCTCATCGCTGCAGACTGCGTACCTTTTACCTACGCAGGCTTCCACCAGGATTTCCTGAAGGACCGGATCGTGATCATCTTCTGCCCGAAGCTCGATACGGACATCGAAGGATACATCACGAAACTGAAGGAGATCTTCTCTCTCCATGAGATCAGGTCAGTCACCATCCTCCACATGGAAGTCCCCTGCTGCAGCGGGGTGGCGTACATCGTCTACCAGGCACTCAAAGGGTCGGGAAAAACTATCCCGGTCAGGGAGTACACGGTCATGATCGATGGCGGAGTCATGGAGTCGTAGCCATACCGGGGAAAAATCCGTCCATCCGGACGGAGCAGCACGCACTATAAAAAAATAACATGATTCCTTTGAGGGCCACAAGCATAAAAGATGAAAATGCCGGAGGCATTTTCATATAAAACTGTAAAATCAGAGGTCCCTGCATCGGGAACCTCCCTCGAACACCGTCCGGTCGACCAGCGAGGATACCTCTGGCGGCCATATATACGATCGGTGCCAGCGGTCATCTCCTGCCTTGCTGGATCCCCGGCGCCAGCGCTCTCACTTCACGCACTGCTGATGCCACCGGCCTGGCTGCTCATGTGCAGGCTTGATGAGAGATGAGGCGCAACCAGAACAAAGAGACTCCCGGCCGGGGAGATCTCCCAGGATACCACCAGAAGAAAGGGGATACTAGTCCGTGAATGCAATCGAAGTGGAGCACCTCACCAAAAGGTTTGGCACTGTCACTGCAGTTGACGATATCAGCCTCGCCGTGCAGAATGGCGGGATCTTCGGATTCCTCGGACCGAATGGTGCAGGGAAGACCACCACCATCCGCCTGATCACCGGAGTCCTGACGCCCGATGCAGGGAGTGCCCGGATCAGGGGTATCGACATCCACCGCCACCCGATCGATGCCAAGATGCAGATGGGGGTCATCCCGGAGAGCAGCACCGTCTATGGTGATCTCTCCGCTGAACAGAACCTGCACCTGACCGGGAAGATGTACGGGATGCCCCGGCCGATCCGGGAAGAGCGGGTTGACGAACTCCTCACAAAGATGGGTCTCCTGGCACAGCGGAAATACCCGGTCCGGACCTTTTCGAAGGGGATGAAACAGCGGGTCAGTATCGCCTGCGCAATCATGCACCGGCCCGCTGTCCTGTTCCTTGATGAGCCGACAAGCGGGCTCGATGTCCAGAGCCGGAGACTGGTGGTCGAGACGATACACCAGATGAACGAGGAGGGCAGTACCGTATTCCTCACCACCCATAACATCGAGGAGGCAAACACCCTCTGCAGGACCGTCTGCATCATCAACCGGGGAAGGATTGTTGCACAGGATAGCCCGGAGCGTCTCAGGAGGATGTTTGAGGCCACGCAGTCGGTGGAGGTCTCGTTCTCCCGGGGCGTCCGGAACGATTTCTTCCAGGCAGAGGGGATCATCCGGGCTGAGCCATGCGGCGACAAGTGGCGGATCTACACGGACAACCCTGACCGTGTGGTAAAATACCTTGTCAGCCGGGCCGACCGGGAGTCACTCGGGATCACGTCGCTTGCCATCACCGGCCCCAGCCTGGAAGAGACTTTTGTCCAGCTGACGGGGTGCACATGAAAACACCTGTGGTGTTCCTCCGGGGCATTCTTACCATCTGTGAGAAGAACATTTTCCTGTACTACACAAAACCCCCGGTGCTGATGTTCGGCATCCTCTTCCCGATCTTCATGTTCCTCGCCTTCTTCGTTGGCCGGAACCTCGACCTCGTTCTGTTCTTCCCGGGGTTTCTCGCGATGATGCTCTTTTTCACCGCATCTTCAGTTGGTCCCCTCATCACCCCATGGGAGAAGCGGGAGAAGACCTACGAGCGGCTCCTCTCATACCCGGTCATCCCAGAGAGCATTATCATTGGTGATATCCTGGCGGGTGCGATCTTCGGCCTGGGCATCTCCCTGATCATCTGGATAGTAAGTACCCTGTTCATTCCAATGCATATCATCAATCCCGCCCTGTTCCTGTTCACCTTCGTGCTGGGGACGATCGCATGCTCCTCCCTTGGCGCCCTGCTGGCCTCCCCTGCCTCCAACAGTCCGCCGAACGTGATGATCTTTTCAAACCTGATACGCTTCCCACTCATCTTCATATCAGGGATATTCATACCGCTCTCCCAGATGCAGGGGCTCTCCCTTGCCCTTGCCTCCTGTTCACCGCTCACGTACGTGGTGGATCTCTTCAATGCAGCGATATCCGGGGGATCGTTCTTCTCTCCCCTCCTTGACGGGGGCGTGCTCATTGCTGCCACCGTTCTGTTCATCCTGCTCGCCCGGTTCATCCAGGTACGTAACCTGGTCAAGGGACTGTGAAAAGGGTTCGGACCCGGGCTGCTGCAAGAACAGTCATATAGTCGAGGAAACTGGTATATCGCAACAAGGAACCGATCACTGATTGTGAACAGCGGGAAAGGGATACCCCGACCTGCTACCGGATGTTCAGCGGATCATAAGAACGGACACATTCCGACCGGAAACGGTACACTGATTGGATTGTGGACCTCAGGAAAGCCGGGGTCAGCGGGAATGTGAGGATACAAGGGGGCATAGTTTAGTATTCCAGGCGAAATTTCCCACAGGATCCGGAAAAGAACACGTCTTTTTACAGCAAAGGTGGGTAGTGTAGCTTCGTTGCCCAAACAGTGTAACCGGGCTGCTGCTCAGGCAGAAGTTCGCCTGGCCGCAAAGGAATATTCAATTAGCCGCGGGGGATAACACCCTACAAGGAAAGGTGATGACGTTATGACTGATGATGCCAGGAACCCGGCAAAGGCCGGGATGACCCAGGGACCAACCGGCAGAGGAAGGTCCATCCGGGACTGGTGGCCGAACCAGGTGAACCTGAAGATGCTCCACCAACACTCCCCCCTGTCCAATCCGATGGGCAGGGAGTTCAACTACGCTGAGGAGTTCAAGACACTCGACCTCGCAGCCGTGAAATCGGACCTGCGGGCGCTGATGACCGAATCGCAGGACTGGTGGCCGGCGGATTTCGGCCACTACGGCCCCCTGTTCATCCGCATGGCATGGCACAGCGCCGGCACGTACCGCGTTGGTGATGGCCGTGGCGGCGCCGGTTCCGCCCAGCAGCGTTTCCCACCGCTCAATAGCTGGCCCGATAACGCGAATCTCGATAAAGCACGCCGGCTGCTCTGGCCGATCAAGCAGAAGTATGGCCGCAAAATCTCGTGGGCCGACCTCCTGATCCTTGCCGGCAATGTCGCCCTTGAATCGATGGGATTCAGGACCTTCGGCTTCGCCGGCGGCCGTGAGGATGCCTGGGAACCGGACGAGAGTGTCTATTGGGGTGCAGAGAACGAGTGGCTGGGTGACAAACGGTATTCCGGCGACCGGAAGCTCGAAAATCCGCTTGCTGCCGTGCAGATGGGCCTGATTTACGTCAATCCTGAGGGTCCGAATGGCAACCCGGATCCGGTCGCGGCGGCCAGGGATATCAGGGAGGTCTTCGCCCGGATGGCAATGAACGACGAAGAGACGGTTGCGCTGATCGCCGGCGGTCATGCGTTTGGCAAAACCCATGGTGCCGGCCCCGCATCACACGTCGGGCCGGAGCCCGACGCGGCCCCCATCGAGGAGCAGGGCCTCGGGTGGAAGAGCAGTTACGGCACCGGCAAAGGGAATGATGCGATCACCGGTGGCCCGGAAGTGATCTGGACCCAGACGCCGATCAAGTGGAGCAACAACTTCTTCCGGAACCTGTTCACGTTTGAGTGGGAACTGGAAAAGAGTCCTGCCGGCGCATACCAGTGGAAGCCGAAGGGCGGCGCCGGTGCCGGGAGTGTGCCGGATCCCCATGATCCCTCGAAGCGTCGCGCTCCGGGCATGCTGACCACCGACCTTGCCCTCCGGTTCGACCCAGTCTACGAGAAGATATCCCGGCGCTTCTACGAGCACCCGGAGCAGATGGCAGATGCATTCGCCCGGGCGTGGTTCAAGCTGACCCACCGCGACATGGGTCCACGTTCCCGCTATCTCGGCCCGGAAGTTCCCGCAGAAGAACTCATCTGGCAGGACCCTATCCCTGCCGTCGATCACCCCCTGATCGATGCGAAGGACATCGCATCCCTCAAGGCCATGATCCTTGCCACCGGCCTTTCGGTCTCAGCGCTGGTCTCGACCGCCTGGGCATCGGCGTCCACCTTCCGGGGCTCCGACAAGCGCGGCGGTGCCAACGGTGCCCGTATCCGCCTCGCACCGCAGAAGGACTGGGAGGTCAACCAGCCTGCCCGGCTGGCGAAGGTGCTCGGGACCCTTGAGGGCATACAACGGGAGTTCAACAGTAAAGCCACGGGCGGTAAGAAGGTCTCATTGGCTGACCTGATCGTGCTGGCCGGTTGTGCCGGTGTCGAGCAGGCCGCAAAAAATGCTGGTCATTCGGTGACGGTCCCCTTCACCCCGGGACGCATGGACGCCTCCCGGGAGCAGACCGATGTGGACTCCTTCGCTGTGCTCGAGCCGAAGGCGGATGGTTTCCGCAACTACCTGAAGGGCAAGTATTCTGTATCGGCAGAGGAGTTGCTGGTCGACAAGGCACAACTGCTGACCCTCACCGCACCCGAGATGACCGTGCTCATCGGAGGTATGCGGGTGCTGGACACCAATGTAGGACAGACGCGGCATGGCGTCTTCACCGAACGGCCGGAGGCGCTCACGAACGACTTCTTCGTGAACCTGCTCGACATGGGCACGGAGTGGAAAGCAGTCTCGAATGAAGATGATCTCTTTGAAGGGCGCGACAGAAAGACGGGAGAGGTCAGGTGGACCGGCACGCGAGTCGACCTGATCTTCGGTTCGAATGCCCAGCTCCGGGCTCTCGCAGAGGTCTATGCAAGCGCAGACGCAAAAGGGAAGTTCATCGAGGACTTCGTGGCAGCCTGGACCAGGGTGATGAACCTTGATCGCTTCGATCTCCACCGGTGATAGCACAGTACCCTCAATGGGGGAACACCTCACGAATGCAGATAAGGAACCCCGGCAGTGCAGGGGAAACGGGCGGGGGCAGTGAAGGATCTGCCGCTTGGACCGCCGCGTCTCATCTCGTGGAATATCACGCTCAGATGTCCCCTAAAGTGCACCCACTGCTACGTGAGAGCAGGGGAGCACGAAGCGGCAGGAGTGCTCTCCACGGACGAGGCACTGGGGGTGATCGACCAGATACGGCACGTCGGGACGCCTGTTGTCGTCCTCTCCGGGGGAGAGCCACTCATGCGGACCGATCTCTGCACCATTGCCCGCTATGGTACTGATCGCGGGCTCCGGATGGTGATGGGCACCAGCGGGTACTTCCTCGACCGTGCGATGGCAGCACGGATGAGGGATGCGGGGATACGGGCTGTTGCCGTCAGCATAGACTCGGCAGATCCTGCCGTCCATGACTCGTTCCGTGGCGTCAGCGGCGCCTGGGAGAAGGCAGTTCAGGGAATACAGAACTGCCGCGACGAGGGCATCGGTGTCCAGATCAACATGACCGTGATGCGGCCCTCGGCAGGGGACGTGCAATCAGTCGTGGAGCTCGGAACCATGCTGGGGGTGGCGGACTACCAGGTCTTCTTCCCGATCCCCACGGGACGGGCGCAGGGTGCAGACCCGTTGGATCCCCTGTCATATGAAGAGGTGATACGCCAGGTGCTCCTGAAGTACCGGGACTCCCGTGTGAACCTCCGACCGACCTGTGCCCCGCAGTTCCTGCGGATTGCCGCGGAGCTCGGGATCAGCCACCCGGCATGGGGGCGGGGCTGTATCGCCGGGATCCGCTATTGTCGTATCTACGCGGATGGGGAGGTCACCCCCTGTCCCTACCTGCCAGTCAGTGCCGGTAATGTCCGAAAGACACCGTTTCGCGAGATATGGGAACATTCACCGATCTTCTCTGCCCTCCGTGATCCCGACCTGCTGACCGGAAAATGTGGCCGGTGTGAATACAAGGTCATATGCGGCGGCTGCCGTGCCCGGGCATACCGGGGAATGGAAGTGGTTTCCCCCCGCTGGTGTGACGGCCTTGAGAAGCCGGGGGTGACAGCAGGAGACCTATGCTCTGAGGACCCCTGGTGCCCCTACGAGCCGGGAGGGGAGTCATGAACGCTCCACCCCAGACTGACGCCCTCGACATCCGCATCCTCGATGCACTCCAGCAGGAGATCCCGCTCGTTGCCCGGCCATGGGAAGACCTGGCAGGCAGGCTCGGCGTCCCGGAATCCGTGCTTCTGGAACGGCTGGAGCGGCTCCGCCATGCCGGGATCCTGCGGGGAATCTCTCCAATTATCGAATCCCGGCCTCTGGGCCTCACTGCTGCCACGCTTGTCGCCCTGCCGGTGCCCGGAAAACGAATCCGCGAGGTGGCCGGCCTGATCAGCGAATACCCTGAAGTGTCGCACAACTTCCGGCGCGACCACCATTACTCACTCTGGTTTACCCTCTCGGCAAAGGATACTAGGTCACTCCACGCAGTTCTCGAGGAAATACTCACACGGACGGGGTTTTCTGATACCGATATTCTCAACCTGCCGACCATCCGGAAGATCAAGATCGATGTCCGGTTCCCACTCACAGGGAAGCAGAACGGAGGGATCGATGGAACCGCGTGACCTGCAGGTCCTTGCCGCCCTTGAAGTAGGTCTTCCCCTTGTCCCTGATCCCTATGGGGAGATCGGCAGAAAGCTCGGTATGTCCGGTGATGAAGTCCTTGAAAGAGTGCAGACACTGCGGGATGCCGGCATCATCCGCAGGTTCCGGGCACGGATCAACCAGCGTCTCCTCGGTATCACCGCAAATGCCCTTGTCGCATGGCATTGCAATGGACAGGCCGCGGAGCAGGCCGGAGCGATCCTGTCAGCCTTTCCCGGGGTCACCCACTGTTATGAACGACAGCCGGTTCCGGGAAGGTGGGACTACACCCTCTACACGGTCCACCACGGCTTTTCACGGGAAGAAGTGCAGGAAGAGGTCCGGATGATAGCAGACAGGGCAGGCCTTCACGAGTATGTTGTCCTTTTCAGCACCGATGAATTCAAGCGTGTACCGAACGTCCGGATCAGGGAGAACGGGGGAGGTATCGGGTGAACCGAATCACGCAGTGCATGCATGGCAGGGGCACCGTGAGTGAAGTGATGAAACACCGCCATGGACAGCCCGGTGAGGTCCCGAGCCGGTACCTTGCATTCTCCGGCATGCCACGACCGGTCATATTCTGGAACCTCACCGACCGCTGCAACCTCTCCTGCGTGCACTGCTACAGCCGCTCGGGGCCTGGTCACGATATCACCGGTGAATTGACCACGGGGGAGGCACTGGACCTGATCGATGACCTTGCGCGATCGGGGATCCCCCTCATCCTCTTTTCCGGGGGAGAGCCACTCCTGCGCCATGACCTCTGGGAGCTTGCGCGTCATGCCAGGGATCGAGGGATCAGGACCGCGCTCAGCACCAATGGTACTCTCATTGACACGGAGATAGCGGGAAAAATACGTGAAAGCGGGATTGGATACGTCGGTATCTCACTGGATGGTGCAACGGCCGCCACCCATGACCGGTTCAGGGGGACCCCCGGTGCATTTGACCTATCGATCGCAGCGTTTTCCCACTGCCTCGACTCGGGCGTCAGGTGCGGGGTGCGGGTAACGCTGACGCGGGAGAATGCTGGTGAACTGGGCGCCCTTATCGACCTTGCACGGCGTATTGGGGCTTCCCGGTTCTGCCTCTACTGGCTCGTCCCGAGCGGGCGGGGCAGGGAGGGTTATGCACGCCTCCAGCTCGGCAGCCAGGAAGTACAGGATGCCCTCGATCTGCTCTACCGGACCGCGAAAGAGACGGCCCCGGGGGCTATGGAATTTCTGACCGTTGATGCCCCGCAGGACTGCATTCATCTTCTCGGTTCGATGAAACAGGACTCATCCCAGGACCTGCAGGATGCGGAACAGCTCCTCGAATCCCTGAACGGGGGCTGCAGTGCCGGCATCCGGGTGGCAAATATCGATCCTATGGGGAACATCTACCCCTGCCAGTTTGCGAGGGCTCCGGAGTTCCTCATCGGAAATATCCGGGCACGGCCATTCTCATCGATTTGGTCGGACGATACGAACCAGGTCCTGTCCAGGTTCCGGAACAAAAAAGCATCCATCGGCGGGAGATGCAGCACGTGCCCCTATTTTGAATTGTGCGGGGGAGGATGCCGGGTGCGGGCTTATGCCGTTTCGGGGAATTTTTTTGATGAAGATCCCTTCTGTTTTGTCAACCCGGAAAATCCCTGAATCCCCAGGTTTCCCCCTCCTTCCCTGATCCGGACTTTTCTTTTGAGCGGTTCATACCCTTTGCCCCCACGATTTTTTCAGGGAACTGGCTCGGGATGACAATCCCCGGGTTGAGGTATACCGCAATGAGGTTGTGGCAGCACGTGCCCTTATAAGGGACCCGGCCGCACCCGGACGAACATGCTTCGGGATAGGCGCTAAAAAAGGGGGATGTGCAGGTCTTTTCGAATCGGGACCGGTCCTGGACTATCGCGGGTCCTGGGACCAATGGGACGAGGGATCGGAACCGGGATCATCCCCCGGAAAACAGACTTGTCCCGGATCATGACCTGATCCCTATTCAGGAGGGACAGGTCACCATCGGTCTTTTCCTGTTATATCAGGCCGATACCATCTTCCCCATCAGCGCGATATCCAATCACTGGAATGATCCTGGCATTCGTCCTCTTCATCATCGGGTTGATACTGCTGCTGAAAGGTGCGGAGGTTGCGGTCAGTGGAGCAGAAGGTCTTGCATTCCGGATGGGAGTGTCAGCGACCACGATTGGGCTCACAGTGGTCGCATTCGGCACTTCACTCCCCGAATTCTTTGTCACAACGGAGGCATTTTACACCGGCACCTACGAGATCGGGCTTGCCAACATCACCGGGAGCAATATCGCAAACATCGGTCTCATCCTGGCCCTCTGTGTCCTTCTCAATCCCTCCATCACATCCTCCCGGCACCTGCGCCCCCGTTTCCTGAAAGATTCGCTCCTGATGCTTGCTGCAACGCTCCTGTATGCGGTGCTTTCCCTGAGGGGGCTGATCGACTGGATCACGGGGCTTGCATTCCTGGTTCTGTTCTTCGTTATCCTCTTTTTTATCAGAAAGAACTGCCACGATGATATGACGAATCCCCCTGCCGAAACGAGGTATCCCCTGGTCAAAACGGTCCTTGGGCTTGGAGCAGTCATCCTTGGATCCCATCTCCTCCTCACCTCCGCGGTCGACCTTGCAGCGATCCTGGGTATCCCTGAATATGTCATAGGCCTGTCCCTGGTCGCTATCGGAACCTCTCTCCCCGAGCTTGCCACTTCGCTCATTGCCGCCGTCAAGAACAGTCCGGCCATCTCGGTGGGGAACATTGTCGGCAGCAATATCTTCAATATCCTCTTCATCCTCGGGATAAACTCGCTCTTTACCACCGTTCCGATACCAGGATATACCGACACCCTTGTCATGACGGGATTTGCAGCCGGGATCTTCGGGCTTTTTTTTGGGAGCAGACTGCAGAACCGGGCCTGGGCTCTTGTTCTGCTCGTCTCCTATGTGATCTTCATTGCGATGGTTTTTGGTGCATGGTAATCAGTGAGGTCCCTGATTGTCCGTCATGACTGCCCGGTCTGCCACAATGAGTCAGGATATCCTGGAGGAGGATACAGGGTTCAGAAAGTTCTGACAAGGGAAAGGAGGTACTCTGCTCTGTGGAACTGGTTGTGAAATTTCCGAGGGGTACTCTTTCTCGATTAGCCAAGGGCGGCTAACACGGTGCTCCTGATGGCAGCAGGGGATCAGAGTAATGACATTAAGTTAATATATTGAATGTTTTAAGGAGAAACAAAAAATTATATCCGGGGTGGCATGCAACTCTGACATCTCCATGGCACCCGTCCACGCTCATCCCTACGAACCATTCACCGGTGCAGATGTGCCAGCTCTCCTCTGTCTTTTCCTCGTTGCAGGAGTATTTTTTTTGGCTTTTCCGGCATCAGCGGCCACGACATCGCTTCATATAGAGAAGATTGCATGGGATGGAACGACCATCCTCTCATCGACTGATGTTGATGCTGCCTGGATGGAGACACATCTTCCCGTGTATGGTGATGGGGTGACCCATTATTACCATCAGGGGCCGGTCTTCGTCGATGATCCCGACCCGGTAACTGAAGAGATGATCCGTTGGAATGCTGCAGAGGACACCAATGTCCAGGAGAAGGACATGGGTGCCGTCAAAGGGACCGCGGTAAAGGATCTGGTCAGTCTTGCCGGTGGAATGGAGCCGGGTGACACCGTCACCATCAGGGCTGTCGATGGATTCTCAAAGACGTTTGGGTACCGGAATGTCTACCTGCCCCCTGATCGCCAGGGGCCGATGGTGATTGCCTGGTATCGGGAAGACGAGGGCTATGTCCCTGAATACTCAACAGGAATGAGGCTTGTCTTCCTTGCCGATGCAGCAACGAATCCCTGGGGTATCTATGCATTCGGAAACTGGGACTGGCATGAATCGGCCGATCCAGAGTATTATTATTACTACGCACAAGGCAACGAACGATACCCTACAACAACAGGGTTATCAGTGCAGATGGTCTCTTCCCTGAGCATCCGCCAGGCGTCGAATATGACCGTTCCTGATACCGTACCTTTCACACCCTCTGTTTCCCTTGGTATCCTGACGATTGCTTCAGGAATGCTCGCAGGAGGATGGATTGTCCTGCGAACAGGAGGTACACGATGAGATCACATTGTACAGAAAAGAACCTGGCGATAGTGATCCTGGGCTGCATCATCTGTTGTGCCGGGGCCCTTGCCGTGCCGACAACCGATCTGATCGTCTCGGAGTATGGAGCAGACGGGACCCCCTCTATGAACAAGAGCGTAACCATCCAGTGGATGGAGGCAAACCTCCCGGTGCAGGGTGATGGAACGACCCACTACTATCACCAGGGCCCGGTCTTTGTCGAATCAAAAGAGGGGCAGTGGGACAGGAACGAGACGACAAACTTCAAGGATATGGGTGCTGTGAAAGGTACGGCCGTCCGTGACCTCTGCGATCTTGTCGGAGGGATGAATGCCGGTGATGACGTGATGGTAAAGGCAGTTGACGGATATCACGTCGAGATCCCTTATGAAAACATTTACTACCCTGATCCCCGGCAGGGGAACATCACCGTGTGCTGGTTCAACGGTGAAGAATCATCAGTGGGAGAGCGGCAGGGAATAGGGTATCCGCCCTCGTACCACGTCGGGATGCGGCTCCTGTTCCTCGCCGATACGTCAACCAACAGTGAAGGGAAGCATGTCTTTGGCAACTGGGACATGCACGAGGTGATGCCTGCTGACCGCATCCACCTGTTCGATAACCTGTACCCCTCTACGGGGGGTTACACCGTAAAGTGGGTTGATGAGATCCGCGTGTATCGCGGAGGATACCAGGGATCATCAGATCTCCTGCCCAAGTCCTACGAGTCGAAGGTGAACGAGACCTATCCTGCTCCCCCCACAGAATCCCCGCTGCTTCTTACCACCCTCCTGGCAGGCTGCGGTGCCCTCCTGGTATTCGGGAGGGGGAACAGATGAGAGAAGGGGTACTATCAAGGACAATCGTTTTACTCGTTACCTTCCTTGCCTTCTCCCTCCTTTTTGCCGGGTGCACGGCACCGGTTCAGGACTCGCTTGCGGCAGACTGGCGGCTGACCATCAATGGAACGACCGAAAAAGTCCTGACGATGGACGATCTTAAAGCGCTCCCCCCGGTGAACGGTCATGGGTATTGTGTTTCTACGACAGGCTTCAGGTTCGGTCCCTACACCTGCAAGGGGGTGGATCTCCGGGATCTCGCCAGGGTTGCAGGAGGAGTGGGGGAGGGCCGGCAGGTCTGGGTCTCTGCCCCTGACGGATATCTCTGGGTCTTTGATGCAGACCAGCTTGAAGGACGGGGATTTGTGACCTTCGATGAGAATCTGAAAGAGATCCCATCTCCCCCATTGCGTATCATCCTGATGTATGAACAGAACGGAACTCCCCTGTCCTACGACGATGGCGGTCCGGCCCGCATCGCAATCATCTCGGAACAGCCAGGGGTCATTACCGAAGGGAGTGCCTGGGTGAAATGGGTGGATCGGATCGAGATAAGGTTTTGAGAAGCGTTGCCATCGCGATACTGCTGGCAGGGAGCATCCTCCTCGCAGGATGTTCCGGTACTCCTCCCCCATCCAAGACCCTGAAGGTGATTGCAGCCGGCAGTCTCCTTGCTCCCTTTGCAGAGGCAGAGCAGGAGTTTGAAGCCTCACATCCAGGCATTGATGTCCAGATCGAGGGGCACGGGAGCATCCAGGTCATCCGGCAGGTCACCGACCTCGGGAGGACTGCTGATGTGATCGCCGTTGCCGATGAATCCCTGATCCCTGACCTCATGTACCGTCCCATGAAAGACTCCTCTCGCAACTATACCGATTGGTACCAGCCCCTATCCACGAACGAGATGGTGATCGCCTACACGAACAAGAGCCGGTATCACGATGAGATCAACCAGGAGAACTGGTACCGGATCCTTGCCCGGCCGGATGTCCGCCTGGGATTCTCAAACCCGATGCTCGATGCTGCAGGGTACCGTTCCCTGATGGTGCTGCAGCTGGCTGAAGAGGAGTACAGCGAACCTTCGCTCTTTGAGACGCTCGTCACCGATCACTTCCCTTCGACCATCATCGTTTCATCCGGGACAGGGGGCACCACGATCTCCCTCCCCGAGATCATGCGCCCTTCCGATGGCAAGGTCGTCATCCGGGATGGAAGTATCTACCTGCTCTCGCTCCTCTCTGCGGGAGGGATCGATTATGCCATCGAGTACCGGAGCGTGGCAGAAGGGATGAACCTCTCGTATGTCACCCTCCCAGCATCCATCCATCTCGGTGCTGCAGAATATGCCGACCGCTACCGCGATGTCACCGTCATCCTGGGATTTCCCCGGTTTGCTACCATCGGGAGTGAGCGGACCGGCCGGCCTATCGTGTATGCAGTGACTATTCCGGCAAACGCTCCGAACCCGGATCTTGCCCGCGAATTTATTGGGTATATCGCGGCCGAGTCGGCAAAAGGACGCCCCGGGTGGCCCGCTCCCCTCCCGGAAGGGACTGTCTCATGAGCTCACCGGAGCATTCTCTCAAGAAGAACCACTGGTCTTCTGGTCATTCTCTTGCCGCTTTCTGGATCCCGGGGATGATCCTTGTCGGGATCATCGCCCTGGCCCTTCTCGTGATAGCCGTCCCGGTTTTCCAGAACCCGGAATACCTTGCCGGAGCCGCCAGCGACCCAATGGTATTCCAGGCCTTCTTTGTCACCTTCCTTGCAGGGTTCTGTGCGGTCGGGATCCTTGCCATCACCGGGACACCGCTTGCGTATGCACTCAGCCGAAGCGATACTCCCTGGAAGGGCATCGTTGAGACCCTGGTGGATATTCCGCTGGTCCTGCCGCATACGGTCGCAGGGCTGATGGTCTACCTTCTTTTCATGTCCAGGGGGCTGCTCGGGGCTCCGCTCGGCGGGATCGGCCTGACTTTCGAGGACGCATTCCCAGGCATCGTTGCTGCCATGGTCTTTGTCGCCATCCCCTACTACGTGAACGCCGTGCGGGAAGGATTCGGAAGGGTGCCGGTCCAGCTCGAGAACGTCGCCCGGAGCCTTGGTGCCTCCCGGGCCAGGGCGTTTATAACAGTGAGCCTGCCCCTTACCACCCGCCATATCTTGTATGGCGCACTCCTTGCGTGGGGAAGAGCCATCGGGGAGTTTGCTGCCGTGATCATGATCGCCTACTTCCCGGTGGTGATATCGACCCTGATCTACTACCGCTTCAATACCGGCGGGATCGAAGAGAGCCAGGCCATCGCATTCATCCTCATCCTGCTCTGCCTGGTCCTCTTCTTCGTATTCCGGATCCTGACACGCCGTGCAGGGGTGTATGATGATCGCAGTTGAGGGAGTCAGTCTGATCCGCGGGGACTTCTCATTTGCAAGGATTTCGCTCCAGGTTCCCGAATCCTCTTATACGGTGCTCATGGGGCCTTCGGGTGCAGGAAAGACCCTGCTTCTCGAGAGTATCGGGGGATTCCTGCAGGTCACCGACGGGAGGATCCTGGTAGCGGGACGGGACGTCACGATACTGCCACCAGAGAAAAGGGGAATCGGGTTCATGTACCAGGACTACTCCCTGTTCCCGCACCTCACTGTTGAGGAGAACATTGCCTATGGTCTGAAAATGAAAGGGATTGCTTCACGCGAACGGGCCGATACGGTGAATACGCTCCTCTCCTCGTTTTCACTCCATCCTCTCGCCCACCGCCATACCGGATCGCTCTCAGGCGGAGAGAAACAACGGGTGGCGCTCGCACGAGCCCTTGCGACACGGCCTTCTGCACTCCTCCTCGATGAACCGTTTGCTGCGCTCGACCCGGAAGCGCGCCTGTCCTGCATGGACGAGGTGAAGGCTCTCCAGAGGGAGAACGGGCTCACGATCCTCCAGGTGAGCCATGACTGCGATGAGGCATACCGTCTTGCCGACCAGGTGGTGGTGATGGATAAGGGAAGGATCCTGCAGGCTGGCACACCAGCAGCCGTATTCTCCCGCCCCGTTCATCCAACCATTGCCGCGCTCGCGGGATTTGAGAACATGCTCGAGGGGACTTCGGGCGCATTTGAAAGTGGAAGAACCCTGCTCTCGATCGGGACTGCCGGCATCATAGCCGAGGGCATGGTTCCTGCCGGTGAACGCATCCTGGCCTGTATAAGATCACGGGATATCCTGCTTGCCGGGGCTGATATCTCACGAAGTGAGCAGGTCAATCGTATCGAAGGACAGGTGATCTCCATGGTAGCGACCGACCATGGCTATCAGGTCCGTTTCGCAGGTCCGTTCCCTCTTCTGATCGATATTACAGGAGATCGGTCGTCATGGGAGTACCGGCCTGGCGAACGGGTTGTCGCACTGGTTGATCCGGAAGACGTACATCTCATCCGCCTTTCGAAGCGCCAGGGTGAGGAGGGGAATGTACCGTGAAGTATCTCTGCACGCTGCTCGTCATCCTCTGCCTCCTCCCGGCCATAGCCGTCCCGGTTGGAGGGGCTACCACCGCAGTACGGGTTGTTCTCTATGCTGCCGATGGATACACCATCCTCAACGAGACCACGGTCGACTACCGCTGGATGGAATCACACCTCCCGGTGATGGGTGACGGGACGACCCAGTATTACCACCAGGGACCGGTCTTTGTCGATGATCCTGATGAAGCGACCGAAGAGGCGCTCCGCTGGAACCCGGAAGAAGATGTGAATGTCGAATCAAAAGCGATGGGTGCGGTGAAGGGTACGGATGTCAGGGATCTCTGCGATCTTGTCGGAGGGATGCAGCCTGACGAAGAGGTGAAGATCGTTTCAGCCGACGGGTGGAGCATGCGGTTTGCCTATACCAATGTATATGAGTATTCAGGCCGGGAAGGGCCCATGATTCTTGCCTGGTATAACGGGGCAGAAGCGCCAGGGACCTGGGAGCGGCAGGGCACCGGGTATGTGCCGGATTACCAGTCAGGCATGCGGCTCATCTGGCTGGCCGATACCAGCACCAATCCACAGGGGCTCCACGCTTTCGGAAATTACGACTGGCACGAGGCGGCAGAGCCGGAATACTGGTATTATTATCAATCGGGGGGTGAGAGGTATCCTACCACGACAGGGCTCTCTGGGAAGTACATCTCAGAGATCCATATCCTCTCAAACCGGGAACCGGAAGGTTCGATCGAGATAACCTCAAATCCTCCTGGGGCAAGGGTCTCCCTTGATGGTGTTGACAGCGGATTTGAGACCCCCTGCAATATCGATTCGCTCTTGGAGGGGGTGTATTCCCTCACGGTCAGCAAGGGAGGCTATCTGACCCCTGAAGAGCGATTGGTGGAAGTGTTACCTGGAAAGAGCCTGCCTGTGCATTTTGATCTTGTCCCTGCCCCTGCCGGGGGAGGAGATTCTGGCACGGACTCATCGGGGAGTGGTCCGGTCTCACCTCTCCCGGACTTGGCAATCCTCGAAGGAGGGCAGTTGGCAGTGACGGAATTTCTCCGCTTGAACGGCAGCTTTTCCGCCCATCCCTCCAATACCCTGCCGTTCACCCTCAAAGGCGGGGAGGAGCAGGCCATCACCTTTGACGGGATCAGCTCGGGCTCCTCTCCCGGGCTTCTCCGGTTCTACCTGTTCGTCGATCAAAGCAGCGCCGATCCCGGGATCGATGCTGATCCAGAGATCGTCCTGGTAACCGATGAGGGGGAGGAGGGCCCGGCCAGGACCTGGGTTGAACGGGGCGAGGACGACCAGCCTTATGCAACGACGCTGGTATTTTCTCTCCCGGTACTGGACCCTGATGGGACGATGATCGTGCGGAGCAGGAACCATGCTTCCTGGAATTCTACTGTAGCAGGAGGTCTGCTGCTGGTGGGAAACGAGGATCCGGGAGCAGGTACTACCGGGGTATGGATTGCAGAAGGGGCGGACCTGATCGGGAATGCACCCGGACTTGGGAGCCCTATGACCCTGGCTGAATTCGCCGGGCCGTTCCCTGGCCAGGGACCAGATGGCACCCTCATCGTGGCAACCACCCCTGGCTCATCGGCAGGCAATCTGAGCTTTTTCATCAACGGTGCCAGTACGCCGGGTCGATTGGTTTTTAGCGAGAGCCCGGTTGCCGTCCACGAGATCCTGGTTCGTGAGGGGGCCGGGTCCATGGTGCGGTTACATACTGGTGCCGGTGACTCCGTAGTGACAAACCGCGTAGCGATCCTTGCCATGGATATCCCTGACCAGAAGGGAGATACGGCCGGGACCATTCCGATAACGGGGAAGATCACGCTCAATACGACCACCCCTGCTGTCATCTCCCCCGGGGTATCGATACCTGCCAGGGAGGGGTCAACTCCACCCACGTCACCTCCAGGTTCACCGATGCTGCCTGCCAGCGACCCGATTGGGAGATTCCTCTGCTGGCTCCATAATTTCGTTCTCTGGCTGCAGGGCATGCCTCCTGAACCCTGCTACCAGCGGACCATCACGGTACCTCCTGTAAGCGATAGTATCCTTCCTCCGGAGGAAATCCCTGCAGAGCAAAATTTCACCATCCACGTTACTTCTACCCCGCATGGCGCAAGCGTCTCTCTTGATGGCCAGCCTACCGGACTGATAACCCCGTGCGATCTCATGGTGCCTGCTGGAGGAGTCCACACGATACGACTGGAGAAAGACGGATATCAGCCTGCAGAACAGGTCATACAAGGCAATGGATCCATCGAACTGCTCCTCCATCCCCTCATGCCGGCAGTGGTGATAACAACGCTGCCTGCAGGAGCCCCCGCCTTGGCATCCGGAAAGTCACATCACGGGGGGATATATATCCAGTCCTATCCAGAGCAGGCTGAGATCAAGATCGACGGGGTGATCGTGGGCACGAGGTCTCCTCTCCTTGTCTCTCCTCTCAGGGAGGGATTCCACACGGTGTCGGCAGGGATACTCACGACCGGGAACGCCTATGCATCGCAGGAGACGATCCGGACATGGGTCTTCCCGGATGCCATCTTGCCCGTCAAGTTCAACCTGATGGATGCCGCCTCGCCGGGTTCTGTCACCATCGGCGGGGAATACTGGAAAGGCACATCGTTCACGGTGAATGGGTATTACCCGGTAAAGAGGGTCCCTGAAAAGGTCGAGCTCGCAGAGCATCCGTCGTTTGTCACTCTCATGAAGGACGCCGCCTATTATTCCTATACGATCCCTCAAAGCAGCCGGGACAGTGGGGAGTTCCTTATCCCGGCCAAAACACCCATGGTCTGCAATCTCTCGATTGGGAGCGATCCAGCCGGTGCTGAAATTTTTATCGATGGAATACGCACTGGGCTCCTTACTCCTGCCATCATCCCGAATGTATCTGAGGGGTACCACCGGGTTTCGCTCACCGCAGAGAACAGGATACCGGTGACCGAGCGTATTTTCATCGCTGAAAGCCAGTGCCTCCTCGGAGAATACCAGGTACAGTATTCACTTCCGTGGTATGCTTCAGGGAGCATCGGTCTCACCAGTGATCCGCCGGGGGCGGCGGTCTCCATCAGGGGTCTCCGGACGGGAGAGGTGACACCCTGTACTATTGAGGGAATCCCGATAGGGGTCTGGGAGGTTCTGCTCACCCTTGAAAAGGCGAAGCGATACCTTGATGTTACCGTTGAGCCAGGCCAGACCAGGAACTATTCGGTGGTGTTTGATTGAGATTGAGTGCTTGATACAAATACCGCTAACGGGGTATAGCAAATATCACCCGACAACCGAAGCCTACGGGACCTCGCTCACACAGCATCCTTACTAAAAATCCCAACCCGGACCATACAACCAGTTGGTTATGCAGAACATGTTATTATTTACAAAAATTTATATATGTAATTAAACGAAAACCCATTCCTATACATTCACTTCCTCATCATTTTCGCCGCTTCAAATACCGGAAACAAGCGAAGAGATGTCCGAAGAGTTTCTCCCTCATCAAGGTGGTAGAGAGATGTCAATAAGATTGCAAGGACGATATATGCCGATTCTTCTTGCCCTCATTCTGATGGTGGGAATGGGATCGGCTGCAACTACTGAAGTACATATTGTACGACTTGCGGACGATGGGATTACTATAGTAAACGAGACTACGGTCACCTATCAGTGGATGGAGGCAAAACTTCCGGTATTTGGTGACGGAAATACCTACTACTACTACCAGGGTCCAATCTTCGAGGGGGAATGGGAGACCAACTACGGTGTAAATTACCCGGAATACCGCACTGACTGGGAAGGAACTCCCCCCTTATGGACCGCCTCTGAAGAGAGATGGGACCGGTTCTGGAACGGGAATTCCTATGTCCAGAACGAAGAGGTCAACTGGCAGTCAAAGAACCTTGGGAAGCTGAAAGGGACAAATATAAAGGATCTCTGCGACCTTGTCGGGGGGATTCCTGTCGGACAGAAAATACGGGTTGCCGCGAGTGATAACGTTTTTATGGACCTTCCGTATTCTGCCATTTATGAACCGACTCCTCAACTCGGTCCCTATGTTCTAACCTGGTGGTCAGTGGGTGCCGGAGAGAGCGGTGCGACCAGTGGATACACGGGTCCTGATTACACCAACGGGATGCGAGCCACCTTCTTTGCCGATACTTCCCGTAATCCAAGCGGGGAGCACGTTGCCGGACTTGGTGATCAGGCTGAGGGGCTTCCTGAAGAATACTGGTATTACTTTGGCGGTGATCTGTCTCTTATACACATCTGACGCTGCCGACGATATACTCTGTGTAGATCTCGGTGGTCGCCGTATCAGTAAAAAAAAAAAAAACAAAACAGACAAAAAAGACAAAAACAGAATATTAA
>ERZ1026810.41-NODE-41-length-110172-cov-9.014312_pt1 | contig 110172 bp, 110 predicted proteins | sample MGYA00520872_ERZ1026810 | MGnify/ENA primary metagenome ERZ1026810 (study PRJEB33270, sample SAMEA104284477) | anaerobic digester metagenome | biome: Anaerobic digester microbiome; feature: mesophilic sludge digester; material: Anaerobic digester biomass | place... | reverse complement strand
ATAACGTCGTCAATTACCCCACCACCCAAGACTTCTTCGTCATGGTAAAAAACAACTGCCTGGCCGGGTGTAATCGCTTCCTGAGTTTCATCAAAAACAACGAGTAGTTTTTCATCCTTTCTAGTTACAATGCAGGGTACTTCTTTTTTTCGATAGCGTATCTTTGCCTTTGCGCGTAATGGTAAAGATTCGACCAGTAAGTTCAGATCACTCGCAATTAAACCGGACGCCAGCAGGTCTTCCTTTTGGCCAACAACAACAAGATTATCTCTTTTGTTGAGTGCCAAAACGTAGAGCGGCTTTTTTGCGCTTATTCCCAATCCGCCGCGCTGACCGATGGTGTAATGAATAATGCCGCGATGGTGTCCCAGAATCTCCATGTCCGTATTCACAATATCTCCCGGCGTGGCACTCAAGCCGCGCTCAGAAAAAACACGGCTGTAATCTCCATCAGGCACAAAACAAATATCCTGGCTTTCTTTTCTGTTTGCCGCGCGCAGACCGGCTTTTTTTGCCTTTTCCCTAACCTCGTCTTTGGTTAAATTCCCCAGCGGAAACAAGATAAAAGGCAAATCATTTTTACGAATTGTGTAGAGAAAATAGCTCTGATCTTTGCTTTTATCTTTTGCCCGCAACAAAAGCCAGACGTTGTTTCTTTGCTCAATACGCGCGTAGTGACCGGTAGCCAGATAATCAAAGCCGAGATCACGCGCCTTTCCCAAAAGAGCGCCGAATTTCAAATAACGATTGCAATCCACGCAGGGATTGGGCGTGCGGCCGCGACTGTATTCTTCAATGAATTTACCAATCACTTTTTCTTCCATTAAATCGGCAAAAGAAAATATCAAATGAGGAATGCGCAATTGGGCGCAAACCGCGGCCGCATCCGCAACGGATTCGTCAGCAAAACGCCCGGGCTGATTTTGCGCCTGATGCACACCCAAAAGCATCGTCGCGCCTGTCACATCATAACCCGCCGCGCAAAGCAATAGCGCCGCGACGGAAGAATCCACGCCGCCGCTCATCGCCACCAAAACTTTTTTAGATAATTTTTCCATATCACTTATATCTATCTTTTCTGCAAAATTTTATGCATTATCGTGTAAAAAATTCTGAAAAACAACCATATTATCAACAGAAAGCGTTGGTTTTTTGATTTGCAGGTTATCTTATTAACTGTTTTTCAAACAGTATATAATTAACTTTTAATCATTTATTGCAAAATTTTCTTTCTGCCATTTCTTCTTGACACAAGATGGCGTCCTTCTTATAATCACGTTTCAAAAATGGACTTTTTTTAAATAAACCTAAAAGGAGAAAGAAAAATGGCTTTTAATTATGAGAAGTTAAATGTGGAACAAGACGGAATGGTGGTCATTGCGGCCATTAATCATCCGCCGGCAAATTCTATGGGACAGGGTGTTTTGAGGGATCTGGACGATCTTTTGACAAAATGTGAAAATGATGATTCCGTGCGTGTCATCATCATTACCGGCAGCGGTAATAAATTATTTTCCGCCGGTGCGGATATTACCGAATTTGCCAGCCTTCAGGCCGGAAACGTTCCCAAATATAACGGCAACGAAATTTATTTCAAAATTGAAAATTATCCCAAAGTAGTTATCGCCGCTATGCAGGGCGGCGCCTACGGCGGCGGTTTAGAACTGGCCTGTGTCTGCCATCTGAGAATCATGGCGGAAGAAGCGACTCTGGGACTGCCCGAAGTGAAGCTCGGCCTGAACCCCGGCTGGGGGGGCACGCAGCGCCTGCCGCGCTTCATCGGCAAAACCAAAGCTTTAGAGCTGATGTTGACGGGTGATTTCATGTCATCGAAAGAAGCCCTGACGCTGGGTCTCTTAAACAAGGTTGTGCCGCAGGCTGAAGTTCTGGAAACGGCCAAAAAGCTGGCCAAGAAACTGGCTGCCGGCGCTCCTGTCGCGCAGCGCGAAATCATGAAAGCCGTGCGTCTGGGGCTGGAAACAAGTCTCTATGACGGCGTTATGAAAATCGAAGCCGCCGCTAGCAAAGCGCTGCAGTTTACGGAAGATTTCAAAGAAGGCGCCAAAGCCTTCCTGGAAAAAAGACCGCCCAATTTCAAAGGCCGTTAATCTTCGTAAAAATTCAATTTATGGTCAGGATGCCCCCCCCTTCTGTTTTCGCGCGAGGGGCATCCTGACTAAAGCGTTTAGGTGCGGCAGATAGAGATAATCAACCGGCTGGATTTGCATCAAATAGGGGCTTTTTTTTCGGCCGATTTGCTTAAAGGCAGTTTTTTAGATGGAAACGTTTTTCTATCCGCGTTCTCTGGTGGTCTTTGGAGCCTCCGCCACCAAGAAAAAGCTGGCGAATATCGTATTACTTAATAATTTACAAAACGGATATCAGGGCAAACTATACGGCATCGGCTCTCAGGAAGGAGAGCTCAATGGCATTAAGATTTATAAAAATGTTATGGAGCTACCCGAAACGCCGGACGTGGCCATTTTTCTTACTCCGGCCAAAACAATTCCTCCTCTGATGCGCGCCTGCGGGGAAAAAGGGATCACTCACGTCGTTATCGAATCAGGCGGTTTCAGCGAATATTCCCGGCGAGAAAAAACACTGGAAGAAGAAGTTGCGCAAATCGCCGGTAAATACGGCATGAAGGTTATCGGCCCCAACTGTGTGGGGACAATAAATTTTGACATCAAAATGATGATGCCCTTCGGTTTCTTCAGCAATATTCCGGCAGAGGCGGGAAAAGTGGCGCTCATCGTTCAAAGCGGCGGCGTGGGAGGAACCTTTCTTCGTTCTTTTTACGGATACGGCGTCACGCCGGGAAAATTTGTGGCCACCGGCAACAAACTGCAACTCGATGAAACGCATTTTCTGGAATATTTATTACAAGACGAGAAAACCGAAATAATTACGGCGTATCTGGAAGGATTCAAGCGTGGCAGAGATTTTTTTAATCTGGCCATGCGCTCCCCCAAGCCGATTATTGTTTTAAAATCCAACCGCAGCCGGGCGAGCGAAAAAATAGCCCAATCTCACACAACGGCTCTTTCCGGCAACGATGACGTGGCGGACGCGGTTTTTAAGCAAGCCGCGATAATCAGGGTGGAAGATGAAATCAATTTAATCAACGCCGTAAAAATCCTCGGGCTTCCGCTTATGCGGGGACGGTGCGTCGCTGTTCTTTCCCGCTCCGGGGGACACGCCGTTTTGACCGCGGACGCCTGCGCTAAATTCGGCTTTGAAATGAAGCCGTTTCCGGAATCTTTTTTAGAAAAACTGAAAACTATTTATCACACACGAGTAATTGCGCATCAAAACCCTTTAGATTTAGGGGAAATTTTCGATTACACGATATTTATCGACATACTGGAAGAAGCTCTGAAACTGGATACTTTTGATGGCGTGCTTTTTAACCATCTTTATATCGCGCAATATGAATCGCATATGTCACGCACTTTTTTGCAGGGCGTGGAAAAGCTGGTGGCTAAATATAAAAAACCGGTCGCGCTGGCGATGATTTCCGAACGGGAAGAAATGCTGGATGTTTCCAAAAATTATTCTTTCCCGATCTTTACATCGCCCCTGGAAGCAGCAGACGCCCTGCACACATCGCTTGCCTATTATGAAAAAAGGCTTTTCCGCGACAACAGAGGAAAAGAACCTGTTTATAAAATTGATAAAAATGTTATTCAAAATATCAGGCAACGATGCGACGCGGAAAAAAGAATCGCGCTGACCAATGAAGCGCTGGAAATATGCGCCGCCTGCGGAAGCGAAGCGGTGAAAAGCCAGGTATTGAGTGATGATTTTTCTCCGGGGAGAATTTCGCTGCGTTACCCGGTCGCGTTAAAGCTCCTTTCGCGTGACGCCTCCCACAAAACGGACATTGGAGGCGTTCGGCTCAACATCCGCAACAAAAAGGATCTGCTTAGAGCTTCCGCGGAAATGAAATCAGCAATAAAAAAGTTAAAACCACGTCCGGCAGTTGACGGCTTTCTTGTTCAGGAAATGGCGAAAGAGGGGGCCGAATTTTTTGTCGGCGGCCGGCGCGACTCAACTTTCGGGCCAATAGTCATGGTGGGCCTGGGCGGTATTTATATCGAAATATTCAAGGACACGGCCATTCGCCTGGCTCCGGTAACAAAGCGAGAAGCAAAGGAAATGCTCCAGGAGCTGAAGGCTTATCCGTTGCTGCAGGGAGCCAGAGGAGAAAAGCGCGCGGATATTAACGCTCTTGTCGATGTTATATGCAGGGTTTCGTTTATGATGACCGCCGAAGCCGGTATCGGCCAGATAGATTTAAATCCCGTAATCGTGCATCCGCAGGGACAGGGCGTGTCTATCGTGGACGCGCGTGTGTTTTTTGAGAAATAAGATTTTCGGCGTTTATCCTCCCGATAAAATCTTTTTTTAATTATATTATCTTTAATTTACAAGCACGCTGACTGCGTGCATTAAAGAAACGTTTATGCAGAAATACATTATTTTAATTGCCGCTTTTTTTATTCAGCTGTGTTTAGGCGCCGGTTACTCCTGGAGCACTTTTGTTCCCGCCTTAAAAGAATTTTACGGGCTCACGACCGCGCAGACCCAATCTATTTTCGGGACGGGCTCGCTCGCGGCCACCATTCTTATTTTTCTCGGAGGCCGTATTCAGGATCGCCTGGGCCCAAAAATTCCCGCCTTTATCGGAGGAATAATTTTCAGCAGCAGTTATATATTGGCCGGTTACTCAAGCGGCTCTTATCCGGCGCTTTTGATTTTTCTCGGTATCCTGGCGCCCGCCGGTGTCGGACTTGCCTATTTGTGCCCTATCGCGTGCTCGGTGAAATGGTTTCCGGATCATAAAAGCATGGTAACGGGGTTTGCCGTGGCCGGATTCGGCGGCAGCGCGATGATTATTTCTCAGTTTGGAGAATATCTTCTCTCGCAGCAAATAGACGTCTTGACAATTTTTAAATATATGGGATTCGGTTTTATAACGCTTCTGGCTATTGCCACTATGTTTTTAAAAAACCCGCCGCAGGCTGACAATGAGCCTGAATTCATCACGAACACAAATATGTCCGCCCTTTTCCAAGACCGCAAATTCTTGGGGCTTTTATGCGGCATTTTCCCGTGCTTTTGTGTTGGCCTCATGATTATCGGCAACATTAAGCCTTTTGGCCTTTCGCTTCGTCTTGATGTCGCGGTTGCCGGCGCGGCCGTGACCATTCTCGCTCTTTTTAACGCGCTAGGAAGATTAGCCTGGGGATTCGCGGGAAGCGTGGTGGAGGGTAAAAAAATTATTCTTATATCACTTGTCAGCACCACCATAGTGATCCTCGCTGCGCCTTTTCTGGTGAAAAGCGCCGCCACTTTTTATCTGTTTACGATTTTAGCCGGATTTAATTACAGCGCGTGTCTCGTGCTTTACGCCGCTGAAGTTGCCAATCAGTATGGAACCGAGAAAATGGGAACCGTATATTCAACGCTTTTCTTAAGCAACGGTATTGCCGGTTTTGTTTCGCCGACATTAGCCGGGAAAATTTTTGACATCACCGGTTCTTACACACCCGCTTTTTTAATTTTCGGATTTATTTCCTTGATTTCGGTGTTTCTTTTTTATTTTATTTATAAACCACAGAAGATTAGCAAAACCGATGCTGGCTTATATCCGCCGCGTCTATAGAAACACTTGTGAAAAATCGTTAATAGTGGCGCGCCTGGGCTTTGCCCTTGAATATTCGGTAAACAAAAATGGTATACGCGATAACAATCGGCATGCCAATCAGCGCGATTATGCTCATCACCTGCAGAGTGTATAGAGTTGTTGAGCCATTGTAAATGGTGATGCTCAGGTGGGGAGCGTCAATACCCTTGATGATATTGGGGAAATGAGCGGCTGTCGCCGCGATCCATAATCCCCAAAAAAACAAAGAAGATTTCCAGAATAAAGCCTTATCGTTTTCATTTCTTAACGAAAATAATATTTCCGCCAGACCAAGCATGGAAAGAAGTACGGCGACGTAAAACAGCGCATTGGACAAAAGCGCCGGGAAAATAAGCGCCATAACCACAAAATAGACAGCCGCCGTCGCCACATTCACCCATAATATAATGTAGAGCGCTTCCCGGCAGCGAAGCTGCAAATCATCTTCCGTTTTTAAGACAGCGTAGGAAGCCCCTTGCATAAGAACGGCAGCTAAGGCAACAATGCCAAACAAAAGTGGAACAGGACGCATCAGCGTCAAAACACTTCCCGCAAACTCCATCTTGTAATTAAGCGGCACGCCATATATCACATTTCCCAGCGCCACACCAAAAAGCAGCGTGGCCAATCCACTTCCCGCGAGAAGAACTTTTTCCCAAAGCCAGGCTCTTTTCTCATCGTTAGCTCGAAACTCCATCGAAACCGCCCGAAAAATCAGCGCGAATAAAACAAGCAGCATTGCCGGATAAAAACCGGATAACGCTGTGGCGTAAGCGTGCGGGAAAGCGGCAAAGAGCGCGCCGGCTCCGGTAACCAGCCACACTTCGTTGCCGTCCCAAACCGGCCCTATCGAATTAATCAGAATATCCTTTTCTTTTTTGCTTTTCCCGACAAAAGGAAGGAGCATCCCCACTCCCAAATCAAAACCGTCTAGAAGCGCGTAACCTAAAAAAAGAAACGCGATCAAAAAGAACCACAGTAATTGAAAATTTTGAATATTTTCCACTTTGCTTTTTCCTTGTTCAAATTCCCAGAGAGTTAATAAATTATTCTTCCGGGCCGTTTTTCACGATTTTTACAAACAAATACACAAACATTACAAATAACAGGCTGTATATTAAAAAGAACATAATTAAACTGAAAACAAGCTGATTCGCGGAAACAACAACCGAGGCGGCATCGGCGGTTTTCATCAGTTTATAAATTATCCACGGCTGTCTGCCGACCTCGGCGGAAATCCATCCGGTTTCATGGGCGATATGGGGCAGGGGAATTAAATAAGGCAGGATGAAAAGATATTTTTTCGCTTCAAATAATTTATTTTTTACCAGCAGAAACAGCCCCAGAAGACCCATGAATATCGCGAGCATACCCACGCCGACCATCACATGATAAACCTGAAAAACAAGATTCACCGGCGGCCAGTTATCTTTCGGAAATTCCCTAAGGCCTTTTATCTCGGAGTTTAAATTAAAATTATAAAGAATGCTGAGCATACGCGGGATATAAATCCCGTACGTTTTCTCGTTTTGTTCATCCACATATCCCGCGAGGTAAAGAGGTGCTCCTTTTGTTGTTTCAAAAAGCCCCTCCATCACCGCCGCCTTTTCCGGCTGTGTTTCGATCACTTGTATCGCGTGCAGATGTCCCAGCGAAAGTTGGATAAGCGGCGTTACGGCAAAAAGGATAATGCCGATTTTCAGCATCATTTTCGCCGTCTCGCCATGCAGTCTTTTTCGGACATAATATCCGGCAATACCCGCGATCATAATCGCGCAGGTCATCCAGGAAGCCATAACCGTATGAAAAAATCTTATTACCGTTGACGAATTCAGCAGAGCCTGGCTGAAATTAGATAAAACAATTTTCCCCGTCGCAAAAATCTCGTATCCCGCGGGCGTCTGCATCCAGGAATTAGCCGCCAGTATCCAGAAGGCCGAAAGATGCCCGCCCGTAAAAACCAGCAGCGCGGAAAGCCAGTAAACCTTGGGGGACACTTTGTTTCTGCCAAAAATCAAAACGCCGATGAAAACAGATTCCAGAAAAAAAGCGATAACGGCTTCCGCGGCCAGAAGCGGCCCAAAGATATCCCCCACGACGCGGGAATAACCGGACCAGTTCATGCCGAAGGAAAATTCCATGGTGATACCCGTGGCGGTGCCGACAACAAATATCAGTCCTAAAATCCTGGCTAAAAAATCGGTGATTTTTCTGTAAGCTTCTTCTTTCTTGACAAGATACATTGTCTCGGAAAACAAAATGACCAGAGAGGTTCCCAGGGTCATGGCGGGAAAAAGAAAATGGAAACCCACGGTAAAAGCAAATTGCAGACGGGCAAGAATCAGAGCATCCATCGCATTCCTCAAATTTTATTGGTGTAAGATTATCTAATCCGAGGCGATATTTCAACCAGATAATTCGCTATCCGATCCCGTTGATTTCCTCGTTTTTTTAAGCTATAAGTAGGCCATAAAATTGCTACTTAAAGAGGAGGATAAAAAAAATGAAAAAAAGCAAAGCCATATACCCGTTGATCTTTGCTACCTTGTTGTTTTTCATGATGCTTCTGCAAATAGATCTGCGTGAAGCTTACGCCCATCCGCCACAGGATGTTCAGATTGCTTATGATGTTAACACTCAGACCCTTACCGTGACCATCACTCACAAATCAGGTTTTGGATTTCACTATATTAATTCAGTAATCGTGAAGAAAAATGGCGTCGTGGTCAGCACAAACAAGTACGACAAACAGCCTGACCCGGCTACTTTTTCATACACTTATAAGATGGCTGCCGGTAAAGGCGATAATATTGAAGTTACCGCAATTTGCAACCTTTCGGGAAACAAGACAGCAACAATTGATGTAAAATAAATCTTATCTCCGGCAGTAAGAGTCTTTGCCTTCGCGTCAGATGCGGGGGCAAAATTATTTTAATCAAATAGAATCAGCGCTCTTATCAGGCAAGCAAAACAATCATGCAAAATACTGATCTTGACATATTAATTTCCGGCGGCACACTCCTGACAATGTCAGGGCAAATGAATATCATCGAAAATTGCCTGATCGGCATAAAAGACGGCATTATTGTTTCCATACAAATAAAAAACGGTCAGACTTTTTCAGATGAATCGGCCAGAGAAATAATTGACGCGTCCGGCTGCGTGGTGATGCCCGGACTGATAAATACGCACACGCATCTACCGATGGTTGCTTTCCGCGGGAAAGCCGATGATCTGCCGCTTATGGATTGGCTTCACAACCACATTTTTCCGTTGGAGGCGCGCTTTGTTAACAGGCGTATGGTTTATGAATGCGCGATGCTGGCTATGGCGGAAATGATTCTTTCCGGTACCACAACTTTTTGCGACGCTTATTTTTTTGAGTCAAGCGTTGCTGAGGCCGCGCAGGTTTGTGCGATACGCGCTGTCGCCGCCCAGGGCTTTGCTGATTTCGCGACTCCGGATAACCCCAAATATGAGAAAATGATGACGGCGGCGGAGCGCTTTGTCAACCACTGGAAACCTTACGCGCCGATGATTACGCCGGCTTTTTTCTGTCATTCACCTTATACCTGCTCGCCTGTCACGCTTGTGAACGTCAAACAGGTCGCGCGCGAAGCAGGCATCCTTTATTTAACGCATCTACTGGAACAGCGGGAAGAAATCGAAATAATAGAAAACCGCTACGGGAAAAAGCCCGTCCGGTATTTATATGATCTGGGAGTGCTTGACGAAAAAACCGTTGCCGTTCACTGCAACTGGTTAACCAAAGAAGATATAGATATTCTGGCTGATACGGGTGTCGGCGTCTCGCACAATCCGGAAAGTTCAATGAAGTTGGCCGCCGGAGTCGCGCCGGTCCCGGAATTATTAGAGCGAAAAATAAACGTGGGATTAGGCACGGATGGCGCGGCCAGCAATAATGATCTGGACATGTTCAGGGAAATGGACAGCACGGCAAAAATTCACAAAGTAATGTCTTTGAACCCCACGGTGATGAGCGCGCAGACAGTATTGCGCGCAGCGACAATCGGCGGCGCTAAAATTCTGGGATTGGAAAAGCTAATCGGCTCAATAGAAGTGGGCAAGCGGGCGGACATAATTTTAATCGATATGAATCAGCCGCATCTTACTCCTGTCTACAACTATTATTCACATCTGGTATATGCGGCGCGTGGCGCTGATGTAAAAATCAGCATCATCGACGGTAAAATTATCATGAAAGAAAGAAAGCTGCTCACCATCGATTTACCAAAAACAATAGAAGCGGTCAACCAAATCGCCCGGCAGATTGCCAACCAATAATATTTAACGGATAGAAAATTCGGTTATTTTTTTTGATCAAATAATTTAGAGTATTGCCCGTAATCTTCTTTTTCCAGATCTTCTCTGGCTATAAAACGCAGCGCCGCGGAATTAATGCAATATCGCAACCCCGGCGGTTTCGGACCATCCGGGAAAACATGACCCAGGTGGGAATTTGCCTGCCTGCTGCGCACTTCCGTTCTCACCATGCCATAAGATTTATCCTGACGCTCTAAAATATTCGCAGGCTCCAAGGACTTAGTGAAACTTGGCCAGCCGCTCCCTGAATCGTATTTGTCCAGCGAGCTGAAAAGCGGTTCCCCGGATACAATATCCACATAAATTCCTTCGCGCTTGTTATCCACATATTCGTTGTTAAAAGGCGGTTCCGTGCCGTTTTTTTGCGTGACTTCATATTGCAGGGGCGATAGTTTTTTCTTCAAGTCTTTATCCTGTATGGTGGAATTTTTATTTTGCCGGCGTGGCAGGGGGCAGATATCATCTGCCCAGGTCTGGCGCAAGAAGCCTTCCCTGCCGGAACCAACACGGTAAGCGCCATAATGCATGGGATTTTTAGCGGCGTAATCCTGATGATAATCCTCCGCCGGAAAAAATCTTGTATGTTTCATGATCCCTACCGCCAAAGGACGGGGAAACTTGCCTGACTGCTCAAATTCTCGCAGAATTTTCTCCGCGATGTTTTTTTCTTCCTTTGTCTGATAAAAAATCACCGGCCGGTATCCGGGGCCGCGATCGGCAAACTGGCCTCCTGAATCCGTGGGATCAATATGACGCAGAAAATAATCCAAAATATTTTCATAATTTATCTCCTGCGGATTATAAAAAACCCTTACCGCTTCTATGTATCCCTTGTCCGCGTAATTTTTATATGTAGGATTATCTTCCGTGCCGCCTGCGTAACCGGAAATCACTTCCCTTACTCCGGCCAGTTTTTTTAAATCAGCTTCCACGCACCAAAAACACCCACCGGCCAGCACCGCCTCGGGATACTTATTAGTATTATTTTTCTCCATAATTTTTTGAACCTCCGCCTGGCGTGAACTTGTAATCTCACATGAAACCAGGAAACTTAATATAATCAGGTAAAATGCTGTCGTTTTCATAAATGTTTATCTGCAAAACAACTGCAACTTAATTTTAATGACGTTAAGAGGTTTGTCAAATAAAATAAGAAAAAGCCCCGGCAATGTTGCCGCGGGTTTTTTGATGGTAATGGCAAAATCGTTTACGGTTATAGGAAGCTAGCTTTTTTCCCGGTCTTTTATGGGAATATAGTGGCGGCGCGCCGCCACGCTTTTGTATGCCGGGCGGATTATTTTTCCGCCGTTGGCCAACTCTTCGATGCGGTGCGCGCTCCAGCCGGCAATTCTGGCCATGGCAAAAATCGGCGTATACAACTCAGGGGGAATATCGAGCAGACGGTAAAGAAATCCTGAATAGAAATCTACATTAGCACTTACACCCTTGTATATTTTTCTTTCATGGCCGATAATTTCCGGAGCGATTTTTTCCACTTTTTCATATAGGCGCATCTCGTCGGCAAGACCTTTTTCCTGCGCTAACTTTGCGATATATTCCCGCAATATCAGCGTGCGCGGATCGGAAACCGAATATACGGCGTGCCCCACGCCGTATATCAAACCGCTGCGGTCGAATGCTTCTCTATTGAGAAGTTTTATAAGATAATTTTCGATCTGGCGGTCGTCATCCCAGTTGGCCACGTTTTTTTTCAGATCCTCAAGCATTTGCACGACCTTGACATTTGCGCCGCCGTGACGGGGGCCCTTTAACGAACCTATGGCCGCGGCGATGGCCGAATAAGTGTCTGTCCCGCTGGAAGTAACCACGTGCACGGTAAAAGAAGAATTGTTTCCGCCGCCGTGTTCTGCGTGCAGCACCAGTGCCAGGTCAAGCAATTGTTCTTCCAGTTTCGTGTACTTGCTGTCATGCCTGAGCATGTGCAAAAAATTGCCTGCGGTGGATAAGTGCGGTTGAGGACTGTGAATAACCAGGCTTTTATTCCCGTAACGGTAGGCATGAGCCTGATAGCAGTAAACCACCAGCAGAGGGAAAACGGCAATCAGCTGGATGCATTGTCTAAGCACGTTGGGTATCCCGGTGTCTTCAGCGCGGTCATCAAGAACATAGAGAGATAAAACGCTCTGGGCAATGGCGTTCATGATATCGCGACTGGAAAGTTTAAGAATAGAATCGTGGACAAAATCATCCGGCAATGAATTGTAAGAACTCAATAGTTTTTGAAAACGCTTCAGTTCGCTTTTGTCGGGTAATCTGCCGAAAAGCAGCAAATAGCATGTTTCTTCAAAACCGCTGTGACCATCGGCCATAAAGCCCTGAACAATTTCGGTTATGTCGATTCCCCGGTAAATTAGACACCCCGGTCCCATTTCTGATTCATCGTCGCCGATCTGCGTATGAGCCTGCACTTCTCCGATTTGCGTTAATCCGGCCAGCACTCCTTTTCCTTTAATATCCCGTAAACCTCTTTTTACATCATACTTGGCGTACAATGATGAATCCACGATGCTGTTGGATGCAGCCATCGAACTTAGTTTTTCCATCCATTCGTGATCGTTGATCTTCATTCTTTCTTTTCCTGTAGCTTTTTGCGTCTGTTGTTTTTTTTCTCTCAATTTTCCGGATGTTTTTTCTTGACTAAATTTTTATGTTACACAACGGGTATAAAAACTATCTGTCCGATAAACACTTATTCAAATTATTTTTAACATTACAGTGTATCACACTTGGCGCGCCAAAATAGCCGATACAGTGACATCTGTCAATCTTTTTACTTTGTGTTTTGGTAAGTTGTTTAAATTGCGGATAAAACAGCGTGAGTATTGTTTTTACCGTTTCACTTTTCCGAATCAGCAGGGTTTGGTGGAGAAAGGTAATGACGAACATTTGTTCTGTGATTGAACAAAATTAACAGAAAAGAGGCAACAGCGCCGGATACCGCACTGAATTTCCAAAGACCGGAGTTGGCTTGGCCCACAGATAGGATGAATGCCATGAAAAATGAAGCGATGAAAACAACTCGGGAAACCCCATAAATAACAAGCCAAGCTACAGCAGCAGAAAAAGCAGCCAACGGTGCAATCAGGAGCGTGTAACCAAGATAGTTTGCGACACCTTTACCGCCGCGGAAACCATGAAAACAAGGGAAGCTGTTGCCCAAGATAAGAAAAAAAGCCGCCCATGGTAACAAAGATACTTTTAGATAATAGCCGGCAACGACAGCGACAGCCAGCGCCCTGCCTATATCCAGAAAAAAAACAAAGGCGGCCCAAATCATTCCGGCCTGCCGATAGACGTTTGTCGTGCCTGCGTTGCCGCTATAGCTTAAACGCGGGTCTTCTCTATCGGTTAGTTTAAAAAAGATGATGGCGAAATTAACTGATCCGACAAGGTAGGCGAGAAAAAATATCAAAAACGTTTTTAACATGATTACAACATTATCCATTGAGGCGGTCGCAGATGCCCTGTTGTTGCAACTTGCATCACCAAAGAGCTAATGAATTCGAATAATACACCATCCATGTTATAAATCCAAGCATCGAATATGAGCTTCCGGCTGGTAATATTCACCGGCATGATCCTGCCCAGATAACTGTCCCCTTTTCGCGTTTTGAGATGAATAATTCTTTTTTCAAAACCTACCGGAAAGGGAACTGTGCCGGTGAAGCGCTGACCCCAAACGCAGCCCATGTGCATTATGGCGTCAAATGGAAATGGCGAACCCAGCAGGCTGTCATCCGCCTCGTTGTCGCCACCGGAAACATACCCCAAGGCACCATCCGGGGAAACAGATAGATCTCCTGTGATATTTTGATAAGCTTCTCCAAAGGGAATGAGCTCGCGGTAAACGGTATGGGAAGGAATGCTTATGCACTTTCCGGCAAGTTTCTCTGTATTGCGAAAAAACATTTGGGGACAGCTGACGCGGCCATCATTCGTAAACCTCACAAACGCATGCTCAACCATGCGGCTTATTTTATTTGTTTTGGATTTTGTCGCGGTAAAAAGTGCGGCGGTGTATGTGCTATCGCTTTCTTTTAAATTCTCCACCAATACCGTAAAATTATTTTCCGCAGGATTAATCGGCAAAAAATGCGGGAAGCGCGCTTGTGACATGCAGGAAACATCAGTTTGCGGATAATTGACTTTAGTGATTTTGGCAAGAACCGTCAAGCTTTCCACTGCCGGCAGAATTGTTCTGCCCGTAAAGCAGTGATCAAAAAGGTATGGAAACATTTTTATTTTTACGAATTGACGCCTTCTGCTGTTTACTGGGGAAATGATTTCCATAATTGAACCGTTTTGGTATCGACGGCCACAGGGGTGCCGTTCAAATTCATTGCGCAATGTTTGGTGAATCCCGTGCAGATTAGGTGACCCTTTTCCGCGTGGGTAATTACGTAATCGAACCGCAACCTCACGCGTTCTAAGTGTGCGGGCCTGGTGTGTATGTACATTACATCATCGTAATATAAAGGTTGATAGAAGCTGATGCCTAGATCAAAAACAGGATAGACGTAGCCGCCGGCTTCGATTTCTTTGTAGGGGTAAGCCAAATCCCGCATCAGGGAAGTCCTCCCGAATTCAAAATAGCGCAGATAGTTGGAATGATAGACGACTTCCGAGCGGTCCGTATCTGCGTACAGAGTACGATATTGGCAACGATGCCAGATGAGTCCTGTAGTTTTATCCCGCACGTAATTTTCATTATTGTTGTCGGTTTCCGGCTTAAACGGTTTGGGCTTCATTACCTACACTCCTTTAAATATTACACAGCAGTTTGTTCCGCCAAATCCGAAAGCATTGGATAGAGCGATTTCGTATTTTTGCTTGCGCGCCGTGTTGGGAACAACATCAACGTCGGCTAAAGCGGGGTCTGGGATATGATTGATTGTGGGTAAAAGAATCCCTCTGTGCATTCCTTCAATCGTTAGGGCTGCTTCGATGGCGGCGGTGGCGCCCAGCGTGTGCCCTAGTTGCGACTTGTTTGAGGATATGGGAATCTTCTCTATTTTTTTTCCAAATATTTCCCTCAAGCATTTAATTTCCATACTGTCTCCCTTGGGCGTGGATGTGCCGTGCGCATTTATATACTGAATGTCTTCCTGAATCAAACCCGCGTCTTCAATTGTTTCTTTGATCGCGCGGACAATCGTTGGAGCGTGCGGCGCGGTGTAATGATGCGCGTCCGATGTCCAGCCGATTCCCAAAACTTCCGCTTTTGGTTTGAGTCCGTAGACCTTGATAACTTCTTCTGCAGCTAATACCACCACGCCCGCGCCTTCGGACAGTACAAAACCACGACGGTCATAGCTGAAGGGACGGGAGGCCTGACCATGGTTATCATATGCGCGATCGCCGGGATTTACTTTTATTGTCGCGTTCATATTGGCAAAACCGTGGATGATTTCCGGCAAAATCGGAGCATCGGCGCCACCCGCCAGAACAAAATCGCAGTCACCGTCCCGAATCATCCGCGCGCCAATACCGATGGCGTGATTGCCGGAGGCGCAGGCGCCCTGCGGTGAAAAAATCGGGCCGGTAAATTTCAAGAGCATGCCCGCCTTGCCGGAAGGAAGATTGGCGCACAAGTTCGGCAGCAGATAAGGGCTCACGCGCAGCGGCCCGCGTTTTTCCAGGTCGTGTACCGCCACGCGAAAAGCGTCCGAGCCGTTAATTGCCGAGCCAATCAGACAGGCCATGCGCGGCGCGATTTTATCGTTGATTACAATGCCCGCGTTTCCCAGCGCCTCTTTGCAGACGGCCATGGTTAAAAGAACAAATGCCGCGTTCCAGTTATAAACTTCCTTGGCATCGGTAAAATCCAAATCGAGGGGATTCCAATCGGGAATTTCACCAACGATATCACATGCTGATTCCACCTGACAGCGTGTGACTTTACGAAATCCGGCTTCGCCTTTAACCGCCCGTTGCCACGTTTTTTCAAAAGTTGCGCCCAGCGGTGTGGCGGCGCCGTAGCCGATGACGAATACTTTTCTGCTTAAAGGTGCTTTCATAATTTTAAATACATTCTTTATGCGGTTCTGCGCAAAACCAAACAGGAATTGCATCCTCCGAAGCCGAAGGCGTTTTTCAGCACAAATTCCTGCTCAAGCTTCCGCGTTCCTTCGGCGACACAATCAATATTAATTTCCGGATCCGGCTGATAATTTATCGTGGGCAGCAAAACATCGCCCAGCATCCCTTCCATGGCGAAAATCGCTTCCAGAGCGGAAGACGCGCCCATCGCGTGTCCCACCTGTGATTTATTGGCCGAAACCGGCGGCGTTTTTTTTCCGAAAATATTGATTAGCGCGTCAGCTTCCACTTTGTCGCCTATCTTGGTTGAAGTGGCGTGCGCGTTGACCGCGTCGATATCGCACGGCTTTACCCCGGCATGGAGGATGGCTTGTTCAATGCATCTTTGTACCGTATCCAGTTTCGGCGCGACAAAATGTCCCGCGTCGGAAGTCATTGCCCAGCCTGCCAGTTCAATTTTCGGTTTCAGTCCATGCGCGCGCGCAAATTCGTCAGTGGCGATAATAATCGCGCCCGCTCCTTCGGAGACGACAAAACCCCGGCGATTTGCGGAAAACGGGCGGCTGGTCTTTTCCGGCGGTTCATGCGGCTGGCCTTCCTTGGGACGATAAGCTCCGTTCATCGTGGCAAATCCCGCCACAATCGGCTCGACCAGCGGAAAATCCACCGCGCCGCCGATTACCACATCAGCCATGTTCCTTTGCAGGAGCGTCTCGCCGATAATCAGCGATGTTATTCCCGTCGCGCAGGCGGTTATCGTGGAGCAGATCGGTCCGGTCGCGCCGGTTAAAATAGACACCTTCCCGGTTACCATATTAATGCAGGAATTCGGATTGGTAAAAGGATGCGGCATTTTATTTTCAGCGACCATGAGACGATCGGCATTTAAGACTGCGTCCAGTCCTCCCACCGCCGAGCTGAAGGTTATGGCGACGCGAGGCGCAAGCTCCGGTGTTATGGATATACCGCTTGCCGCAAGCGCCCGATGTACGACCAGGAGGGCATATTTAAAGATCGGCGATGTCCAGTGCGCCATTTCCCGCGGCTGCAGAAAAGGATAAGGTCGGATGTCAAGGTCAGCCACCTGCCCCGCCACCCGCACGGGAAAATACGGGGATAATGGGAACCTTGTTAAAAGCCCTATTCCGCTTTGTCCTTTCGTGGCGCACCGCCATTGAACGGCCAGATCGGTTCCCAATGGGGAAACGGCATCATATCCTAATATTACAGTTTTTTTTTGCATGCAAGTAATCCTAAAATGATTTTCCGGACAAAACCTTAAATATCCGCCGGGAAAGTTTAATCATGCAAGAGCTTTACAAAAATATCAAATGTTTTTTGGTTTGTTCAGGAAAAAAACAATTGGATACTGGAGCTGCATACTATTACCAAGGGATCAGGCGGTATAGTTTGGCAAACATCTCATACACTTCAATCCAGTTCTGCAAATCCCTGGTTGAATTTAGATGGTCGCGTTTGTTTACCATCACCCAGCTCATATGTGCGGCGCCGTCTTTGCATGTGGAACAATCACGCGTGGCGGAGGTGCAGCAGCGATGAACGGTTTTCAAATCCGCCGCCCAGCGGTAAAAATGAATCAGTCTTTTTACCGGCGGCTGACGGTTATCCAGTGATTCCGTAACGGAGGGACATTCGTGCCAGCCAAAAGTGCGCCCCATCATTTTACCGGTGGTGATGATTTCATGATAGTACTTACAGGAAATAACAGTACGCGGATATTGATTGAGCATTTCGTCCATTTCAAAGCGCAAATCCCGCAGTTCCTCGGGGCGCCAAGAAAAACCTTCCATCCCCTCGTCATTGGAAAGAAGCTGCAGATGCACTTTCAATCCGACATCGACAATTCTTTTTACAACCGACTCAACTTTACCCACCTGTTTGGGCGTAATGGTATAAAGATAATAGGTGTAAGGGTCGCCTTCGTAATTTTTACTGGAAATGGCGAAGGTATCTTTTCCCCGCAAGATTTTTTCGTCTTCGGAGCTGCCCCACAGTGAAATTCCCACCATCATGTCCGGAAATTTATCGCGTGGTATTTTGATTAAGCCGTTGGTGGCGCAGTAGCTGGGCAGACGTTTATAAAACGCTTCCACTCGGTCCATGCACAGAGTTGGTTCGCCGCCAATAAGAATCGCCAGGTTTACTCCGCGTTTCCTTTCCTTATCGATGAATGCTTCCCATTGTTTTATGTTTGTTTCTTCCTTTACGTGGTTTTCACCTGACGAAAAGAAGAAACACCCCCTGCAACGTAGGTTGCAGCGGTTGGTCACATCGTATATGGAGCTACGGATGTTTAAATTGGCAATCCGCCGGTAGCGGTCATACCATTCAGAATCCAGCAGCAAACTTATCGTCTTCATTTGTTAACCCTTTATTTTAACACTCCATATTTTTTCAGCGTACCTGCGGTGGTTCAATAATTTTCCGGCAGAGATTTTCTCCTTTTTCGTAACCCATAACCCACACGGCCAAGTAAGTATCCACATAATCCAGCCAGGACTTAAAGGTGTCCGCATCGTTCACATGCCGGTACAGACGTGCCGTTACCACAGCGGAACCGGCGGCGTAATGGCGGCAGTCCGGGCAGTCCGTGTCCGGTACGCAGCAGGCCACCGAGCGGTCCCAATTCAGGTCGGTGCGGTACTGACGAAAGGAACGCCCCAGGCCAATATCCTGTGACGGATTGCAGCGCGGATAGGAACAGTTGTATAAATCATGCAGGCCTTTTTTGTGGGTATGCGCGACGGCGTTGTAAACCGAGAAAAGGACATTTTTCGGATAACGGTTTAAAAGCTCGATCATTTTCTTACGGGTGCGCAAAAGAGATGTTTCATCATGGCGTAGCGGACCATTGTAACCGACCGGAGAAGAAAATACGTTGAAAGTCAGCTTGCAATCATCAGCAATAAGTTCTGACGCCACTTCTTCAACCTCGTCAATATTTTCTCTGGTAAACGTGTATACGAAAACCGCTCTCTCATCGCCCTGGTAATTTTCTATTTGCTTTTTTAAAAGATTTTTTGCCCTTCTGACCCGCCAGCTTGTTTCATCGTTTCCCCAGACGGAAATATGGGTTTTGTAGCCCACTGACTCCGGGATTTTTTTAAATCCGTTGGTGGCGATGCTTCCCAGCGGCATTTCCTCGTAACAAACTTTCAGAAGTTCCGGTACCAGCGATGGTTCCGCGCCGGCGAGAACAACATAAGTAATGCCGCGTTTTTTTTCTGTCCGCATCAGATTGCGCCAGTCCTCGGTATTAAGATTTTCAGAGGCAAATTGTTTGTCGCCTTCATAATAATAACACCCGTCACAACGGATATTGCAGCGATTCGTCATATCGTAGGTAGATTCGCGTAAAAAGAAATATCGGCGAACTTTTTCCCAGCGCTCTCTGATATTCGGAGCGGCCAGCAGATCGGAAAATTTTGGTTTTACCGAATCAAAGGATTCTTTGCCTTTAACAATTGCGTTACCAGTCATGGGCAAACATTCTTTCTTGATTAATTTTTACCAGTCAATTTTTCTTCGATATATTCGGCAATAAGACGAACTGTTTTCAGTTTGGGATAATCATCTTCGTCAATTGTGATTTTATATTCATCCTGTAAAACCAGGGCGATGGTTGCTAAATCCATGCTGTCAATACCCAATTCATCAACCAGATCCATATCAGGATTGAATGTGCCAACCGTTATATCTTCCAGTTTCAGCTCTCCGATAATCACTTCGGTTACATGCCGAATAATGCCCTCCATATCTCGCTTTTCAGGCATTGCGCTCCTCCTCTTCCGGGCTTATTATATTCATAATTTTAGTGGCAATTATTGCGCCGCTGCATACAATATTTTTTTTGTTCGTTACCTTAAAAGAAAATAAAATCTCATTCCCCGTTTCCTCGCGGGATATATTCAGCTTTAAGGTTTCTCCGGGTTTTACTGGCTGAGTAAACCTGATTCTTCTGAGCGCGTCAAGTTTGATGTGCTCGTTTTTTTCTTTCGCCTTGCAGTAAATGGCCTGCTGTACCGTGTGTACCAAGGCTATTCCCGGAAGAATCGGTTCGCCAGGGAAATGGCCTGTAAACCATGATGAATCGTAGGGGATGAAAGACGTTGCTTCGATTTCGTTGAATTTACCGCTATGAATTTTGCTTAACAAATTCCATCGATTTTTCAATAACCTACACCCCTTTTAGGTTTAAGGACCCTATACCCCGAAATATAGTAATATATCATTTATTATTCTTACAATCAAAAATTTTTCTATTGATAATAAGCGGCAATTTGCCGGCAAATTGCCGCTTATTTTATCATTATTTCCTTATTTATCAGAACGGAAAGCGGTACAATTAAAAACCCTTTCTTGCCAATGCCGATGATAATATTTTCTATCTCAACTAAAAATGCACCGCAATCATTATGTCTGCGGACGGGCACATCATGCAACAAGACGATATCATTTTCCCTAATTTTATTCAGGATTTTTTTACTAATGTTTTTAACAAAAAAATTCCCTGCATCAAAAGCACGGCAACTGAAAGTTACACAGAGCATGCCCAGTTCATTCAAAACTTTGGGCAGCTTTGGATTTACGATGCCCACGGGCGGTCGGAAGGCGATGGTGTTAATTCCTTCTTCCTGCAATATTTTTTGTGTTTCAGCTATTTCCATGTAAAGTTTACGATAACTTTTGAGCATTAGCAAAGGGTTGTGGCTGTAAGAATGGTTGCCGATGGCATGTCCTTGGGCGACAATTTCTCGGATAATCTCAGGATTACGCAAGGCGTTGGTGCCGGAAATGAAAAAAGTGGCCTTGACTGCATGTTTGTTGAGCAAAGCGAGAATTTGTCTCGTCACTGGCTCTGAAGGGCCGTCGTCAAAAGTAAGTGCGACGAAATTATTTCCGGTATTGCCGCGATTGATAACGTTAAACAGAAAATTAGTTTGTGGGAAAAAACAGCCCAGCAGGCACAAAAAAACATAAAGAGAAAGAATTATTGCGGCAACGGTCGGGTTGAGGGAAAAAACGGCAGCGGCAAGTAAAAGAAAAATTATGCCCGATATTTCAGCCGGGCTGAATCTTTTTTTGTTTTTCTTCATTGAATGAGATGTTCCCACAGAGGTCCTGTAAATCCTCGCCCGTAGAGTTTTGGTAAAACGCGAGTTGCCTTGCTTTCACCGGCGCCGATCAGCCAGTTGAAACGTCCGTTTGCGTATGTCTCCACTTTTTTTACAATTTCTATATCGGATATATGAGGCGATTTGTAAAATACAGGATGAAGAAGGCTTTGTGATGATTGTATTTGTCCTTCGCGCAGGGCAAGATCATACAAGGCCGTGTGCGGATAAAGGCGGATACCGCAGAAAAAGAAAAAAACGGATTTTTCCAGTTTATCGGCGCCGTTGAGCGTTTCCTGAAGTGTCTGCGTGTTTTCCCCGGGACCACCCAGTAAAAAATAATGCGCGATAAAAAGTCCGGCATTCAAGGCCTGTTTGTGGGCGCTATAAACTTCCCGCGCCGCAAAGGGTTTTTGCAGATTAGCAAGTATCGTATCGGAGAGAGATTCCGTGCCAAATTCGACGTGTGTCAGGCCGGCGCCGACAAGTTTTTGATAATAATCCGTGGGAGCTTCGGTGGGGGCAAAAAATCCGCCCCAGGGGATGGAAAGCCGGGCTTTAATAAATGCTTGCGCGATTTCAGAGCTGTGTTCATAGCTGGCGTTAAAAGCGGAATCAGTAATAAAAATATATTTGGCGCCGGCATCCTGCAGCGCGCGGGCGCGCCGCGCGATCTCTTTGGGCGGGAAAAACCGCATTTTCGCGCCTTCTATATGCGGATAGGTGCAGTAGCTGCAGCGGAAAGGGCAACCTCTTTTGGTTTGCAGGTTAAGCATGCCTCCATAGGAAAGATAAAATTTTGTATGCGAGTTTTCCGGATCAAAGCGCCTTTGAATTGTACTGTCCCAAGGCTGGTACTCGATTTCGGTAGTTTCTTTAGTAATGACGCCCGGTATTGATTTCACTTCTCGTTTGTTTTTCAGCGCGTCGAGAAGCAGAGGCAATCTTTCGCCTTCTCCGGCAATGCCGTAATCAGCGTCAATGGCTTTTAAAAATTCCAGCGGAAAAACAGTGAAGCCGCTCCCGCCCAAAATCAGCAGAGCCTTTGAATTTTTCCTGATTAGTTTGGCCATGTTCTGGTAATCCTCAAGATAATCCCGGCTGTTTATCGTATCAGTGTTGTCGATATTTCTTATCGACAATCCTACAATATCGGGCGAAAATTCTCTGATTAGCTGGCCGAGCAGATTTAAATCTGAAAATTCATTTAAATCTGCAATTTTTGTTTGATAGCCGGAATCGAGCGCGCCGGCCACGTAATCGAGTCCCAGTGGATACACGGGGTAGGGTACTTTCAAAGTGTTCGCTGAAATTAGCAGTACTTTCATAATAAAGGCAAAATAATCGCCGCCGTTCTAAGCTAAGCTTTTTTGAGCCGGTTTTCGGAAATATGAGTGGCCAGTGTGCGGACAGATGCAAAAACTTTGGCGCCCAATTCTTTATTCTCTATTTTGACGCCGTAGTCTTTTTCAATCATCATTACCAATTCCAACACATCAATGGAATCGATTCCCGTGTCTCCTCCCACCAGGGGAGCGTCAGCTTCAATGTCTTCTGATGTGACATCCATTAAACCAAGTGTTTTGATTATTTTTACCTTAAGCTCATCGATTAAGTCTTCAATTTGACCCATTTAACACCTCTTGCTTTTTCGACAGCGTTTTTCAACGCTTTTCGATTATTTACTTTCGCCGGTTTCTGCGGTTTCTTGCTTCATATCGCCAATTTTATTAATTTCATCTCCGAGTATTTTTTCCAGCAGAACTCTTGTAATCCAGGCAAACAGCGCCTTGATATGCTTGGCTCCCGCCATCTTAATCCCGACAATGAAAACCACCGTGGAAATGCCATATATCAGAGGTCCGCCAATAATGCCAATCAAAGGTTTTTTCGCCCACATGGAAACCGCGGCCATAAACACAACCGCAGGCAAACCTATTACATAGCTTAAAAAAATCATCAGTATGCCGATAACCATCGAAGGCGTCGGTTTTTCTTGGAAGATGCTCAAATCGGCTCGTGTGGCGATTGCTGTCTTGCAATAATTTTTTTGGGCAAAATAACGGGCGGTTTTTTTCATTATGTGCATTATTCGCTCCGGAAGGGGTTCCTGACCCAAGAATGCGAAATCATAGCTTTATGAAAAAAAAATTCAACAAAAATTTGCACAAAAAAATTGCCGGATAAAATTAAGTAGTATTACCAAGCATTATACGTTATATAATACGACAATTTTAAAAATAAAAAGGAGAAACAATGAACAAAACAGCTTTCCATAAAATAAGCTATGGCTTATATATTATTACTTCCGGTCAGGACGGCAAATTCAACGGACAGATTGCCAATTCCCTCTTTCAGGTAACTTCCAATCCGCCAACCGTCGCCGTCAGTATCAATAAGGAGAATTACACGCATGAGTTAATTACCGCCAGCCGTAAATTCGTTGTTTCTGTTTTATCTCAGGACACGCCAATGACTTTTATCGGCCTTTTTGGTTTTAAAAGTGGCCGTAGTGTTGATAAGCTCAAAGACATAAAAACAAAAACCGGTGTGACCGGTATACCGATTGTGCTGGATAATGTTTTAAGTTTTATCGAAGCAGAAGTGGAGAACGAGATGAGCTGCGGCACGCACACGATATTCTTTGCCAAAGCTGTGGAGGCCGATATTATCGGCGAGGGGGAACCTTTGACTTACGCCTATTATCAAAGTGTCAAGGGAGGAAAATCCTCCCAAAACGCCCCTACCTATATACAGGACGAGCCAAAGGCAAAAACCACGTCAAAAGTATCTGCGCGCTATGTTTGTTCCATCTGCGGCTATATTTATGATCCGGAAAAAGGTGATCCGGACGGCGGCATTGCTCCCGGCACGGCATTTGAAGATATACCTGATTCCTGGACTTGCCCTATCTGCGGCGCGGAGAAAGCAAAGTTTGAAAAAGAAAAATAGGATTATTTATTGCTGCCCGAGGATAATCAGATTGAGCGCTAAAAGCCAGCGGTGGCGCGTCGAGAAACGGTCGATAAACGGCGTCCGGAGAAATTTCAGTGTCCAGGGGAGGGCAAGCAGTGGCGTAAAACCGATGGCGGAAAGAGAAACGCCGCAGTTGCGCAAAAACGGCGGCAACGCTTTGCCGAGCAGGCCGGAAGGAGGCCCCTGCGCGAAATACAGCATCGCCAAAAGCCTAAAGAGCGGCGTATCGGACGGACTCTTTTATTCATAAAAATGTTTTTGGAACATCAATTTTTTATACTTCACGAAGTTGGTGGCGCAGAAAGCAAAATCTATATGACGGTAAAAAGAATATAGGCGACGGAAAAGCGGCCGCTTTCGGGAACGTAACAAAGAATTTTCTGGCCTTCTTTGAGCTTATCCGCATGAAAAATTTCCTCCAGCATCACGTAAATGGAGGCGGCGCCGGTATTGCCCTTGTAGGTGAGGTTGGTAAACCATCGTTCGTAAGGGATTTTAAAATTTACTTCGACCATCGCGTCGTGAATTTTATCGCGGAAAAATTCCGAGGAGTAATGCGGCAGATACCAGTCAATTTCCTCCGGTTTGATTTTTCTTCTCTGCATGGTGCGGGTCAGCGCTTCGTTCACGGTGAGGCGTACCACATGGTCGCCAAGTATTTCCGTGTCCTGCTTGAGCGCCAGATAATTTTTGCTTACCGCTTCCTGTAGCGAGTCCAGCTCGCGCCAGCCGATAAATTTGCCCTCCGGCGTTTTCATGCCACCCGCGTACATGCAGACATTCATCTGCCCGGCATAGGAAACATGCTCAATCCAGTCCACGCGCAAAGATTTGCGCCCCGTGTTTTTCTTGCCGGAGAAGAAAATCGCGCCGCCGGCATCCGATAACATCCAGCGTAGAAAATCGGATTCGAAAGCCACTACCGGATGATTTTTAAAATCCGGATCGCCCGGCAGGTGCTCAAAAAAGTTGGAACGTATCAACGATGAGGCCAGCTCCGATGCTGTCGCCACGGCGTTTTCACTTAAGCCCAGCGCCACGTTGGCCCAGGCCGCTTTAAAAGAAGTGACACCGGACAGGCAAATACCGGAAGTGGAAATAACTTCACAGGGACCAATGCCCAATTCGCCTGCCACCATCAGGCCGTGCCCGGGCGCGATCACGTCGGCAATCGTGGTGCCGGAGCAAAGGCACTGGATGTCGTTTATCTTAAATCCTTCGTAGGGCTTCAATCTCTTTACAGCCTCGGCGGCGAGCCCCGCGTTGGTGTAGTTGAGCTTGCCGGTTTTACGGTCGATGGCGTAGTAGCGTTTCTGGATGCCGTTGTTTTTGAGCACCATGTTCTTGACGCGTGAGCGGTTTCCCTTGACCTTGCCCAGCACATCTTCAATTTCTGTATTATCTACCGGTTCGTTGGGTAAAAAAGTAGCGATGTCGTTTACGTAAACTTCCACGAAAATTCTTCTCCTTTGTTACTGCGGCCGGTGCGGCTTTCCGTGCAGCCGTTTCATCAGGCCGGCGTAGGTCTGATAAAACACCTTCGCTGGCATTTTGGTGGCCGTCACGGCGTTGGTAAAGGTGTAATAATCAAGATCATCAATGATTATATCTTTTTTCATTGTTTTGTAAAGCTGCGTTCCCGGCAGCGGTGTCAAAACGGATATTACCGGCACTTCAATTTGATGCTTTAGGATAAAATTCTCCAGTTTTTTGAAATCGTCCTCCTCGTCGCGAGGCGAGGCGATAAAATCGCCGATAATGACGATGCCCAGCTTATGCAGTATTTCGATCGCCTGGCTGATTACCTGCCCTTGGTACTTTTTATTGTAGGAAGTAAGCCGCTCGTCGGAGACATCCTCAAAGCCGACTATTACCGCGTACAGGCCGGCGTCTTTCCAATTCTTTATCAGTTCGGGATGCTTGACGATAGTATCTGCGCGCACGTCGGCAAAGTATTTTTTGACGATGCCGGCACGAATGATTTTATCGCAAAGCTTCTGCGAATGACGCGCGTTGCCGAAAGTGTTGGCATCCACCAGGCGGATAAAAGAAGTATCACCCAAAAGAACGATATCGCGCACCACGGCGTCGGCTTCATAATTCAGATACTTGCCGCCGGCCATGTTGGGAATCGCGCAGAAAGAACATTTATGCGTGCAGCCGTAAGCGCTCAGCACAAAGCCCATGCGCAGGCCGAGCTGTTCCAGAAAGTACTGGTCACGGTATTTGGCTATCAGATCATAGCGCGGCGGTATTTCGGGCATCAAATCGGTTTCATCATAATTGCGCATCAAGTAGGTGAGAGGTTTACCGGGCGTGGTTTTCGCAATCCCGGCGATGCCGTTTGATTTTTTACCCTCGGCGAGCTTTCCGATCAGCTGGGCAAAACTTTTTTTGCCCAGGCCGATGACAATATAATCAAAAGGCGGGCGGTTGAAATACTCTGGATTGTAGGTGGCGTGATTGCCGCCGATAACTACTGTTGCATCGCTTTTTTCTTTGACGTTTTCGGCCAGGCGGATAACGGTATTAGCCTCGCAGGTGACAGCGGTTAAGCCCACAACATCCGGCCGAAACTGATTGAATGCCGCCCAAAAAGCTTCTTCGCTTTCGCATTTCATGTCAAAAATCAGCACATCATGCTCGCGCAGAGGTCCGGCGAGCACTTGCAGGCTAAAAGGTTCTCCCTTGAAAAGCTGCTTGAGCGAAGTGATGCCGTATTCTTCCTCCGGTATGGAGCGGCCGCAGTTGGGAGGATTAACGAGCATGATTTTTAATTTAGGTTTGGCCATGTGTTACCCAAAAAACATAAATGCGACAAAAAAAGCCCTCTCTATTGAAAAAAATAAAGAGGGCCAAGAGTGTCATGGTGGGTCAGGGCAGAATTGAACTGCCGACACTCGGATTTTCAGTCCGATGCTCTACCGACTGAGCTACCGACCCGAGGCAGAATCGTCTATAAAATATAGGATTCTTTGTCAAGGTATTTTTTCCCGTCGTGCCTTGAGTTTGCCGTAAATTAATTATTGTTTTGCGGCATTTGCGGCGTTTCGTCTTCTTTCTGGGGCGTCGTGGAAGCAGTGGCCGAGCTATCGGGAAGAAAAATGCCGTCAGTTTGATTTTGTTTCTCCCTTATGATCACCACCGTGCCGGCGATTTTGTCATGCCAGCCTTGCTTTCTTTTATCAAAAGCGACCCAGATAAATCCTAAGTTGAATATAACGCTGGAAACCAGATAGCTTACCGAACGCAAGAAAGCAATGCCGAAGTTCAGGGGGGAGCCGTCCTGATTTATAACCTGCAGACCGAGAAGCATTTTTCCCGGTGTGCGCCCTGTCGCGCCGTGAAAATAAGTAAAATAGCCAATGGTTAATACTAAAAGCAAAAGCCAAGTATAAATCATTAACGAAGAAATTTTTGTGGGGTCAGTCAAGGCGGCAATCCACTCACTTTCTTCACCGCTGGTGGCGCCGGCAAAATAAGCAATTATTGCGATTAAAAATAAAACGAAGAAAATGATGCCAATAATAGTATTATCAATTAGATAAGCGACTAGGCGCCGCCAAAAGCCAGCAAATTTATAAACGGGCATGTTTTTTACCTCCTTATGATTTGTGGCTGAAAATGCCTTTTTCGTATTGGATTATGGAAATTATTGCCGCCGCCGCTGTTTCGACTTTCAAGATTTGTCTGCCGAGACCGACAGACTTAAAACCGGCTTTTTTTGCCATGGTAATTTCGTCTTTGGAAAAACCTCCCTCCGGCCCCACAATAATAAAATAATTTTTACAGGCGTCAAGACTTTTATCCGTCAGCGCGTTTTTGATAGCTGTCTTTTCTTCTTCTTCCCAGAAAATCATTTTTGCCGATCTATCGTCCGCGAATTTTATCGCCGATTCCAGTGAAGCTATGTTCTCAACTTCTGTTATCGTGCCGGATCTGCTGGCGCGTGATGCTTCCATGGCGATTTTTTGCCAGCGCTTAATTTTTTGTGCCGCGCGATCTGTGTCAATCCGGCTCACCGATCTGGCCGCGGTAAAAGGAATAATCAAATCCACGCCCAGCTCTGCCGCGCTTTTGACGATTAAGTCCATTTTGGTGGCTTTGGGCAACGCCTGCGCCAAACTAATTTTGATTTTCTTGTTTTCGCGCGGGATCTGTTTTCCCAGCTTTACACCTATGCCATTTACGGAAAAATCTTCAATAATTGCCTCAAATTCAGAGCCATATCCGTCAAAAACAATAATTTTGCCACCGGGCTTCAAACGCATTACTGCCTTTAAATATTTCAGGTTATCTTCGGGCAGCTGTATGGACTTTTTGCTTTCCAGAATTTCTGTGCTGTATATGCGGGGAATGGTCAACTTTTTTCCTTTTACGGATGATCAAAAAGACGTCTTGGGTTTGAATGATCAAATATCTCTGCCACTTTTTTTCAAAGCGTAACAGACCCATTCTTTTTCGGTTATTACGGCGTCCTGAATAAAGGGTGCGATACAAAAATTTTCTTCGATTGCCTGCCTGTCCGGTTCAACAATGCCGGAAATAACCATATAACCGTTAGGAACAAGGAGATTTTTCAAGTGTTCGCCAAGCTCCAAAAGTAATTTTGCGGTGAGATTGGCGATAATTAAATTGCGGCTTTCGTTCAGGGTTTTAACATCTCGGTTGATAAATTTTATGCAATCGTCCACTTCATTGATTGCCGCATTTTCGCGGGCGATTTCCACGGCTTTTTTATCAATGTCCACGCCAATCACATCTTGCGCGCCGAGCTTGGCCGCAGTGATGCCCAGGATTCCCGTGCCGCAGCCGACATCCAAAACTTTCCAGTTTTTGATTGAACGATCTTTCAATATAATATCTTCCACGGCCTGCAGACACATCCTTGTTGATGCGTGCTGGCCGGTGCCGAAAGCCATGCCCGGGTCTATTTCAATAATGATATCACGGCTGGAAGGTGAATATCTTTCCCAGGTTGGTTTGACGATAATATTACCGCTTACCCTTATAGGTTTGAAATATTTTTTCCATTGCTCTCCCCAATCCGGATCGCTTATAACTTCTGTCTTTAGCGAAGGCTTTTTGAATTCCGGGAATATTTGAGAAAGACTGTCCATGTAATTTTGTACGGTGCTGATTCTTTTTCCTACGCGCGCGTCATCGGGAAAATAAGCATGGATCTTTTCCGTATCGGACTGTTCGGGAAAATCACCGGGCAATTGAGGCTCCAGTGCTTCCTGGAAAATACCTTGGGCGCCTGTTTCGGTCAAAAAATTTCCCAAAGCATCCATGACCTGGGCGTTCGCTTCTATTTCCATTTTGAGCCATTTTTCCGGCTGTTTTTTTACCATGAAAAATCCCTTGAAGAGTTTAAATTTATATAGCTTGTTTTAATTAATAATTCAAGTGAACTCAGTAGATGGATTAATTAATGTTCAATGAAATTTTTACGGGTTTCAATAGTTGTTTTAATAAAATCGCCTTGCTTGAATTTTACCACCCTTCATGATACTTTCTTTCGTAAATAGTTCTCTCGCAGAGACTGAGAAGATAAGGAAAGGAAAATATTGAAATATTACGCTGTCTTTTGGGAAATTGCGGGCAAAAAGTGTGTGGTCATTGGCGGCGGTGATGTTGCGGAAAGAAAAATCAGGCGGCTAGTCGATTGCGGAGCAAAGGTTTATGTCATCAGCCCCTTGCTAAATGAAGGGCTTTCCCTGCTGAAAGACAAGAATATCATCAGCCATATCGCCAAAGAATATTCTGTGGAAAACATCTATGGCGCTGCTTTAGTTATTGGCGCGACGGATGACGAGAAAATAAACGCCGCGGTATCGCATGACGCCAAGGAAAGAGGAATTCCTGTCAATATTGTGGATGATCCGCAAAAATGTGACTTTATTTTACCTTCTCTTGTGGAGCGCGGTGACCTGACTATCGCCATTGGCACAGGGGGCAATTCCCCGGCACTGGCGCGTTATCTGCGTGAAAAACTAGAAAAAACATACGGCGAAGAATACGCCGTGCTGAATAATATTTTAGGCCAACTGCGCGCGAAAATGGATAAAAATTCCGGCACAGGCAAGTCCTGGTTTGAAAAGCTGCTGGCAGCAGGACTACTGGACGCAATCCGACACCAGGACAATGAAACGGCAAGAAAAATTGTCCGGGATATTACCGGTCAGGAGGTGCGGTTTGACTGAGGTGGAATTAAAGCTTTTTGTGCTGGCCGGTATCTGCGTGACAGCGAGCACTATCGGTTATCTGTTGTCACTGGTTGTGAAAAAAGTTCAGCTGGCCAGATTGTCCACGTGGATATTGTTGGGCGGATTTGTTTTTCTTGCTTTAAGTTTAATTCTCATAGCTTCCCATTCTACCGGTTGGAGTAATTTTGGGTCGCGTTGTTTCCTGTCGCTTTATGCCTGGGCCATAAGCGGTATTTACTTGGGGATGCAAATAAAAACAAAAACACGCGTTTTGGGCGCATTTGTTGCGCCATTGATTCTGTTATTTATTATTGCTGCAGCTGGTCAGCAGTCGGATAAAAACCTTGTGCCCCTTCCCTGGCAGGGGTGGCTTACTACTTTGCATCTGCTGTTAGCCATTGCGGGTGAAGCGCTTTTTGTTTTGGCCGCCGCCGCCGGGGCAATGTTTATCATTCAGGATAATCTACTCAAACACAAAAAACCGGGTAAGATGAGCCGTTTTTTGCCTTCTTTGGGTGACTTGGATCGGATTAATCAGAGCGGACTTCTGTGGGGATTTGTTCTGCTTACTTTTGGTATGATTGCGGGGGCGCTGTACGCTGCTTTTGTCTGGGAGGGCCGCTGGTTCTCTGATCCCAAAATTATCTGGGCTCTTGCCACCTGGGTTGTTTATGGTTTCTTATTGCATCAACGTTTAGCTATTGGTTGGAAAGGGTTTAGAATGGCGGCTCTTTCCTGTGTTGTTTTTGTGTTGTTTTTTATTTCAGCCCTGGCGATTCGCTTTTATTTGTCGACCATTCATAGCTTTATTTGAAAATGATTATACTTGTCGGATTAAACCATAGAACAGCTCCCCTGGCTGTGCGGGAAAGACTTTTTGCCGGTTGTGAAGAAGAAAAAAATTTGCTGCCGGAATTTCTCGCCATCGACGGGGTTGCGGAAGTTTTGTTTCTTTCCACCTGTAACCGTGTCGAGGTGGTTGCCGTAATTGACGATAATCCCGAAACTGCGGAGAAACTAAAAAAGGTGCTGATGAAGAAAGGCGGCCTCATGGATGGCGAAGCAACTTGCCTGTATATTTACCGTGATGATGAGGCGATAAAACATTTGTTTCGAGTTACGGCAAGCCTTGATTCCTTGGTAATGGGAGAGGCGCAGATTCTCGGTCAGGTAAAAGACGCTTACCGTCAGGCGCTGGCTCAAAATTCCTCCGGCGTCGCGCTCAATCGCCTGATGCACCGCGCTTTTCGCACGGCCAAGCGCGTGCGCACGGAAACAGAAATTGCGGCAAATCCGGTTTCGGTAAGCTTCGCGGCGGTGGAATTGGCCAAAAAAGTATTAGGAACGTTGACCGGCAAAAAGATTCTGGTGATCGGAGCGGGAGAAATGGCCGAATTGACCGGAACGCATCTGATCGGAAACGGAGCGGAGGATATTACGGTGGTCAATCGCTCTATTGTTCAGGCCGCGGCGATGGCGGAAAAGTTTCACGGCAGGGCGGCAGGTCTTGATAATCTGGACGATATTCTTTCTTGCGCAGATATTGTGATCAGCTCCACCGGCGCGCCTTCTTATATCATAACGGAGAGCATGATTCGGCGGGCACTGAGCAAAAGAAAAAACCGTCTTCTTTTTTTAATCGATATTGCCGTGCCGCGCGACATAGACCCTGCTGTGGACAATATCGAAAACGTTTATCTCTATAATATCGATAATTTGCAGAATATCGTTGATGAAAACATAAAAAACCGCCGCCGTGAGGCACTGAAAGCGGAAAAGATTGTTGAGGAAGAAGTAAAATTATATAGTAACTGGCTGAAAGAACTGGAAGCCGTGCCGACGATTATTTCTTTGCGTACTAAAGCGGAAGGAATTGTGCGCGCGGAGATGGAGAAAGCGCAGGGCTGGATAAACAGCATGGAAAACGCGGATAAAGAAAAAATCGAGGCGCTGGTCAAGGGCATTGTCAATAAAATACTGCACGCGCCGGTGACCGCGCTCAAAGAAGAAAAGGTTGAATTTGATTCTCCGGATATTGTGGCCGCCGTGCGCCAGCTTTTCCGCTTGGATGATTAAGAAAGGAAGAATGTGCATATAAAAGTAGGAACGCGCGGCAGCAAACTCGCGCTGGCACAGACGAATAGTGTTATCGAGGCCTTGAAAAAAGTCGCGCCGGAAATTGAAGCGGAGATCTGCGTGATTAGGACCAGTGGCGATATCATGCAGGATGTATCGCTGGCGCAAATCGGTGGCCAGGGTGTTTTTGTCAAGGAAATCGAGGAAGCATTGCTTGCCCGTAGCATTGATTTGGCGGTGCACAGCATGAAAGACGTGCCTGGGGAAACGCCGGAGGGATTGATTTTTGCCGCTGTTATGAAACGCGAAGATGTGCGCGATGTTCTGGTTTCCCGCGGCAATGTGAAGATGGAGTTTATGCCCAAAGGGGCGAAAATAGGTACGGGGTCGCTGAGGCGTGCCGCGCAGATTAAAGCGATGTTGCCGGATGTGAGTATTATGCCGCTCCGCGGTAACATAGACACCAGGCTTAAAAAAATAGAGACGGAAAATCTCACCGGTGTTATCCTGGCTGCGGCGGGAATGAAACGAATGGGATATCTGGAAAAGATAACGCAGTATCTGCCTATTGAATTAATGCTGCCGGCGGTAGGGCAGGGAGCGCTGGGTTTAGAAATTCGTGTGCAAGACACACAACTGTCTGAATTATGCGCTAAGATGAATGATGAGCAAACTGCCGCGGAAGTTGCCGCGGAGCGCGCTTATCTGCGGGCGCTGGGCGGCGGTTGTCGTCTCCCCATTGCGGCTTACGGATTATTGGAAGGAAAAAGATTAACGCTGGAAGGAATACTTACCGTGCCCAACGGTTCGACAATGATCAGGGATAAAGTATGGGGGGAAATCGGCCAGGCGGAAGAACTGGGAAAAAAATTGGCGGATTTGATTTTAGAAAAAGGTGGCAAGAGATTGCTGGATTTAATGTGCTGATATGACGGATAAAAAAATAAAAACAGGCAAAGTTTTTATCATCGGCGCGGGGCCGGGAGACGCGGGTCTCATTACGTTCAAGGCCGTGGAAGCTCTGCTGGCCGCTGATGTTGTCGTTTACGACAATCTTGTCAACGAAGAGCTGCTGAAATTCGCGCCTCCACAGGCAAGATTTATTTACGCGGGCAAAAAAGGCGGCGATCACACACTGCCGCAGGAACAGATCAACGAATTGCTGGTCAGGGAGGCGCGGGCGGGCAATACCGTGGCGCGCCTCAAGGGCGGTGATCCTTTTATCTTTGGGCGCGGTGGCGAGGAAGCGCAAATGCTGGCGAAAAACGATATTGCTTTTGAAATAATTCCCGGCGTGACCTCGGCCACTGCTGTTCCGGCATACGCGGGTATTCCGCTCACGCACCGAGGCTTCACTTCGACCGTGGCGTTTGTGACCGGGCATGAGGACCCGACGAAAGAAAAAAGCGACATCGACTGGCCGGCGCTTACTAAAATAGGCACGCTTGTATTTTTGATGGGTGTGAAAAATCTCCCACAGATTACTAAAGAACTCATTAAAAACGGTAAACCTCCGGACACACCGGTGGCGCTTATCCGCAACGGCAGTCTGCCCACGCAGCAGGTTTTGGTCGGCATGCTTTCCAATATTGTGATCCTGGCGCACGCCAATGATTTCCGGCCGCCGGCTATTCTAGTAGTGGGTGGTGTTGTCGATTTGCGCGACACACTGCGCTGGTTTGATAATAAGCCTCTCTTCGGCCTGGGCGTGGTGATAACACGACCTGAGCGACAGGCTGATGACTTGGCGCGTTTACTTCTGGAGCAGGGCGCCAATCCTATTTCTTTTCCCACCATCGCCATCGAGCCTCCCGATGACTGGGGCGAACTAGACAAAGCGCTTAAGCAACTGGAAAGCTATCACTGGCTGATTTTTACCAGCGCCAACGGCGTGCGTTTCTTTTTCGAGCGCCTGCGGCAAAAAGAAAAAGACATCCGGGATTTAAAAGGAATAAAAATCTGCTGCATCGGCCCGGCGACAGCCCGTCAGATTGAGGGAAAAGATATCAAGGTTGATCTGGTGCCCGATGAGTTTATCGCCGAAGGCATTTTGAAATCTTTTTCCGCCCTAAACGTGCGAGGGAAAAAAATTCTTCTTCCCCGCGCTGCCCAGGCGCGCGATATTCTGCCCGAAGGGCTTAAAAATCAAGGCGCTGAAGTTGATGTCGTGACCGTCTATCGGACGATAAATTCCGGCAGAAAAAAAGAGGAGTTTATGGCGCTACTCGATGCGCAGGGGGTGGACATAATTACTTTTACCAGTTCCTCCACCGTCACGAATTTTGTGGAAATAATGGGGAAGGATTTTGTTCTACCGCCGCTAGTGCGCGTTGCCTGTATCGGACCGGTAACGGCGGCTGCGGCGAAAAAGGCGGGATTTCAGGTCGACATCGAGCAGAAAGAATACACCATGTCCGGCCTCGTGCAGTCCTTGCTTGATTGTGATAAAAACAGATGCTATCTCAAGGAAGTGAATTGATAAAATGATCGGTATTTCCAAATTATACTGTGGCGCGGCGGAACCATCCGACGTGTTGCGCTACAACAGGAAATCGGGAGATTTGCCTTCGCATCTGCTGCAGTTTTCCGCGGACAAAAAACCGGTGGTTGTCTGGAATATGACGCGGCGCTGCAATTTAAAATGCGTGCACTGCTATTCAGCCTCCGCCGATATTGATTACCCCGATGAATTGACCACGGATGAGGGGAAAAAACTGATTGATGACTTGGCGGCGTTCGGCGCGCCGGTGATTTTGTTTTCCGGTGGCGAACCGCTCCTGCGCCCCGATTTGCTGAAACTGGCGCAATATGCCACCGATAAAGGAATGCGCGCGGTTATTTCCACCAATGGCACATTAATTACTCGCGAAATCGCCGCCAAACTTAAGACAATCGGTTTGTCCTATATGGGGGTGAGCCTCGATGGGCTGGAGAAAACTCATGACCGCTTCCGCGGCACAAAAGGCGCGTTTGAAAAAGCCATGGAAGGGATACGTAACTGCCGTGATGCGGGCATTAAAGTTGGTATCCGCTTTACGGTAAATAAACGCAATCTCGCCGACGTGCCGGCGATGTTTGATTTGCTCAAAAAAGAAAATATTGAACGGCTTTGTTTTTATCATCTGGTCTACACAGGCCGTGGTTCCAAACTGCGCGAAGAGGATTTGACGCACGAAGAAACACGCGCGCTTCTGGATTTGATTGCCGCGAGAACGAAAGAAATGTTTGACGAAGGATTGGCGCCGGAAATACTCACCGTGGATAATCACGCCGACGGGCCGTATCTTTATCTGAAAATGAAAAAAGAAAATCCTGCGCGAGCCAAGGAAGTACTCGAACTTCTGGAAATGAACGAGGGCAATTCCACAGGCCATGGCATCGGCTGTGTGAGCTGGGACGGCGAAGTTTATCCTGATCAGTTCTGGCGTAACCGGCCGCTGGGTAATGTCCGGCAAAAACCTTTCAGCAAAATCTGGACGGATGAAAAAAACGAATTTCTGATGAAATTGAAAGACAAGAAAAAACACCTGCAGGGCCGCTGCGCGGCATGTGTGTGGCTTAATGTCTGCGCCGGCAATTTCCGCGCGCGGGCTGAGGCGGCAGGTGATATCTGGGGAGACGATCCCGCCTGTTATTTAATGGACGAAGAAATAACAAAAAAGGAGTAGGCTATGCAATTTCCTGATTATCGCCTAAGACGGCTCAGAAAAAACGAAAATTTCCGGAGGCTTACGCGCGAAACAATGATCAGCGCCGATAATCTCGTTTATCCGCTTTTTGTTGTTGGCGGCAAAGGCGTAAAAAAACCGATTGCTTCCATGCCCGGTCATTTCCAGATGTCGATTGATAATTTGGCTAAAGAAGCACGTGAGGTGCAGGCGCTAAAAATACCGGCGTTGTTGCTTTTTGGCATTCCGGATAAAAAAGATGAGAGAGCAAGCGGCGCTTATGCTAAAGGCGGAATAATCCAGCAGGCGTTAAAAAGTGTCAAGGACGCTGTGCCGGAAATACTGGTGATAACCGATGTCTGCCTTTGCGAATATACCAGCCACGGTCACTGCGGCATGGTGGAAAACGGACGCGTGCTCAATGACGCCACTCTGGAGCTTTTGGCCAAAACCGCTCTTTCCCAGGCGCAAGCAGGCGCGGACATGGTGGCGCCTTCGGCGATGATGGACGGGCAGGTGTCGGCTATCCGCGAGGCGCTGGATGAAAACGCGCTGGAGGAAATCCCCATCATGGTCTATGCGGCTAAATACGCCTCAGCTTTCTATGGGCCTTTTCGTGAAGCCGCCGAAAGCGCGCCGCAATTCGGCGACCGCAAAGCTTATCAGATGGATCCGGCAAATGCCGACGAGGCTATCCGGGAAATTTCTTTGGATGTGAGCGAAGGCGCGGATATCATCATGGTCAAGCCCGCGCTTCCCTATCTGGATATTATTTACCGCGCGAAACAGGAATTTGACTTGCCGCTGGCGGCGTATAATGTAAGTGGTGAATTCGCGATGATTAAAGCCGCCGCGCAGGTAGGCTGGCTCGACGAAGAAAAGACTATGCTGGAAACACTTACGGCCATAAAAAGAGCCGGCGCAGATATAATTATTACTTACTGGGCTAAAGACGCCGCCCGCCTGATTAATGAATAGGAGCGAATATTTTCATTGGTATAGAATTGCTGATGTTTAAATAAAAAATTTAATGATAACTGTTTTTGATCTGCACATTCACACGCAAAAATATTCCGATTGTTCTTTCATCCATCCGGATGAACTCATTGCGCAGGCGCTTGAAATCGGTTTAAAAGGCTTCGCGCTGACCGAACATGGAATGCGCTGGCCGGATGAGGAATTCACCAAACTCAAAAAAATGGCCGAACCGCACGGACTTGTTCTGATCAACGGCCAGGAAATTTCCGCCCGCAATGAAAAAAATGAAATGGAAGGGGATTTTTTGGTTTTTGGTATAAATTATAGTTTAACCGGCCGTTACACGGCCTTGGAGTTAGCGGAGTTAGTGCATAATCAAGGCGGCGTTATTATCGCTGCGCATCCCTATAAGTTATCGCGCCGGGGCAAAACCCATTATTATGGTGCGGGAGACAAAATTTATCAACTGCCCCTTGATGCGATTGAGTTATACCATCCGGACCATTCTTCTCTGGCCGTGTCCAAGGCGCAGAAAGCGATGCAAAAACTGGGAATTCCCGGCGTGGGCGGTTCTGACGCGCATAAAATCTTTGATGTTGGCTCCTGCGTTACTCTGTTCGAACACAAAATTGGCAGTGACGCTGATTTTGTCCATCAAATTCGTCGAAAAAACGTGTGGGCGGAGAAAAGATTTTAAGGTTGACAAGTTTTTCAGCGGCGGTTTTTTTGAAAAAAACACTCTCTTCCAATAATTTGCATTATTGGGTGTGTAAAATCAGAGAATGAGCAAAGGCGGGGAAAAACGATGTTGATTAATTTTTCTTTCTATTCCCCGCCATGCAGGGTTAGATTTGCTTAAAAGACCCTCAAATAAAACAATGCGAAGATGATAATAATGGCAACCAGAACTCCTAATAAAACAAAATTAAATTTCCGTTTTTCTTTAACCAACGCCATGACCCCACCCCCTGTTTTGTTATTATTTACGAAACCTTCCCTCCATGCAACTTTTTTAAATTATAATTATATGGATTTTATATGTCAAGGAAATCCTTGAAATGAATAAAAAATGCCATGTGACCGTGTATTTTTTATAACATGGAGGCGATGATCATACGCTGAATCTGGTTAGTGCCTTCATAGATAGCCATGGCCTTTGCATCACGGTAATACTTTTCCACCGGCCAATAGCTAGTGTATCCATGAGCTCCTAGAATTTGGATAGCTCGGCTGCAAATTGACTCAGCCATTTCTGTAGCAAATACCTTACACATGGAAGAGGCCTTTGTTGAATCCATTCCCTGATCGATAAGCCAGGCGGCTTTCCAAGTTAGAAGTCGCGCCGCTTCGATTTCTGTTGCCATGTCGGCCAACATAAAAGAGATACCCTGGTTTTCGATAATTGGACGGCCATACTGTTTACGTTCACGAGCATAGGATAAAGCAATTTCGTAAGCTGCCCGTGATACACCCACAGCAGCTCCCCCAAGGCAAGGGCGCGACATATCCAGCGTTTGCATGGCAATCAAAAATCCTGTGTTTTCAGCGCCAAGCAAATTTTCCGCCGGAACTTTAACATCTTTAAATATTAGTGTACCTACTTGCGAAGATCGCAGCCCAAGTTTATCTTCTACTGTGCCGAGGGTTAATCCGGGAGAATCACCATCAACGATAAAAGCGCTTAATCCGCCGTGACGTTTTTGAGGATCGGAGGTGGCAAATACGATATAAAAATTTGCTATTCCCGCGTTAGTAATAAAAGTTTTGGCACCGTTGAGAATGTAGTGATCACCTTTTCTGGTGGCTAATGTCTTTATTCCAGCCATATCAGAGCCAGCATCATGTTCGGTTAATGCCAAGGCAGCCAATCCTGCATTCTCCCCGCAACACATAGGGAAATAACGCCTCTTTTGATTTTCCGTACCAACATGTTTCAGGCACGTTGTTGCCAACCAGTTACCAGCGGCTGCGCTCATAATACCCAGACAGGCTGTGCCTATTTCTTCGGCAACAATCACTGCAGTGAGCATATCAACGCCTAATCCGCCATACTCTTTGGGAACATTAAGACCAAGCAAACCGGTTTTCGCAAATCGGCGAACTATATTCCAATCAAATACCGTCCCTGGTCTTCTGTCCAATTCAGCCGCGTAAGGTATTATTTCTTTTTCCGCAAATTCCCTGGCCATTTTTTGATGGCTTAAAAGTTCTTCTGTTAAATCAAAGCCAATCATTTTAACTTTTCCTTTCTCCATTGAATGTATTCAAGTATATTCTTCCGCTCTTCCAATGGTAATTCCGACAGCAATTTACTGATTTCTAAAATTGTTTCGTCTTGAGCTTTTTTTTCGTTTGTTTTAATTGTTTCGACAGTATCTTCCAAAAAGTAGTTTAAGGGTTTATTCAACTCTCTTGCGATTTGTTCGATATTTGCAAGATAAAGACGACGCTTACCCAACTCATAATTGGAAAGAGCGGCCTGTGTTAAGCCCAACTTAGTTGCTAATTCCTCTTGAGAAAGTCCTGCTTCTTCACGCGCTTTTTGAATTCGTTGTCCGATATTTTTATAAATCATTTTCTATATTTTCATTCGCAGTTAATAACAATTGGTTATTTTAATACTACAATTTCGAATTAAATACAACATTTTGTATTGACAAACATAACAATATGTTATATTTTATCTACAACTATAACTATTTGTTTTATTATTGGCGCATGTAAACGAGGAGGTCAAAAAATGGGAAAAGGACAATTATTGAAAAATACAGCTAAAGAGATATTGGCTAAAATTTTCGTTGAAGAAAAAAGAGAGCTTGTTGCTAAAAGCCGTTGGACCTGTGATTCTCATTGGATGATGTCTATGGTGTTTAATGCGGGCTGGGATGTGGCCAATAAAATCAATCTGCAAGTTGCTCAGGCGACAGCTAGAGTTGAAATGCTTCGTCTGATGAAAGTTTTGGCGTTGGATAAACCTAAAAACGAAAAGGAATTTATGATGTTAATGTCCTTGGCTATGGAAACATTCATCACTCAGGATTATTTTGATTATGAATTTAAATTATTGAATTCGGGTAAATGGGTGGGCATCATTAGGCAATGTTACGCTTATACCAAAGTTCGCAGTATCAATGTGGAAAAAGATTATGAGTGCGGATGCTTCGGTACGCGTCAAGGCTGGTATCAGGCAATGGGATTGGAAGTCAAGGAAATTTTGAATAAATGTCTAAAGAATGGTGATGATTACTGTGAAATAGAAATGGGTGAACTTATTTTCTTTGAATAGTCTTCACAAGATATATTTAAGGGAAAACAGATGGACTTAATAAATCGTTATGAGCGAGCACGTGATAAAGAAAAGATATGTCTATTTTTGCAGTACCCTTATATGAGAAATACTTTCCGAAAAATTGATTTGATAAATATGAACGCTATTGAGAAGGAAAAAATATGCAATATTTACAACATCGAAAAAGAAAGGTGCCGGAAAATGGAAATAGGCAAACATTGGGAGGCAATCAAGGAAATATTTGAAGAAGCGTATAAAAGCTGCAGCCATTTTGCGGTAGCTACCGTTAATGAGGACGGATCGCCTCATGTAACCCCCATTGGGGCGTTAATATTACGCGACAATCAAACAGGTTTTTACTTCGAAGAAAATCCGGTCAAAATGCCGCGCAATTTGAAACACAATTCCCGGGTCTGCATTCTGGCTGTCAACGCCGATAAATTATTTTGGGGTAAAGCGCTTATCGAAGGAAAATTTATCACTCCTCCGGCTGTAAGACTTTTAGGTACAGCCGGACCACTGCGCAAAGCAACAACAGAAGAAATTGAAATGTGGCAAGAAAAAATTGCCATAGTCAAGGGAACAAAAGGTTATAAACTTCTGTGGGAAAAATTCGGACGAGTTCGGGACATTACTTTTGATTCTTTCGAGCCTGTCTTGGCGGGAGAAATGACCAACGGCCTTTGGGACTGACTATAAGATCTCAAGAAAATGAATTAGAAATCATTAAAAAGAGGGTAAAACAAATGACAACAGATTTACATCTGCTAGAAAAAAATGAATTAAAGGAATTATTAAATAAAGGATGGATGACGCACGATGCCATGTGGTTTTATAACTGTCTCAAAGAATGCGGTATAGAAAAAACCAATAAAATAAATAAAGCTGCAATTCGTGATATGTCGGCCATAGAAATAAAACGTATCCAAAAAACTGTAGGCGCCGGCAATCCAACCACTTTTGAAGAGCTTAAAAATCTTTTTGATTCAGCGATGGAAATCGCAACCGGCAAATTTATGAAATATGATTATCACTCGCCTGCACACAACATAATGCACGGTGAATGGAAATCATGTTTCGCCTATGAAGGCATAAAAGCGCTGGGCGTTATCGATCGCTATGAATGCGGCATAATGCTGCGCATTGAAACATGGCTGGATACGTTGGGTATCAAATACGAAGTTCAACCTAAAATTACAGGCTGTATGATGCATACCAACGGCCGGTGCTTTAGGGATTATAAGTTTTTCTTTGATAAATAAGGAGGAAAATAAAATGAAAATTAATGAAGACACATGGAAAATTATTCAGAAGCACCTGAATTATACCGATGAGGAAATGAAGATATTCCGTGCAGATCCTAGAAATGAGGATGCTTTATCCAAAACGGTCTTAATGCTCAACAAAACAATTGTCGCGGAAGTTATTGAAGCACATGGTTGCGATAGCGGACATAAAGCCGGTGACAAGTTTTGTTTTGATGGACGTGGCGTCAGTTATCTTGCGAAACTGGGACCAAGCCGAGTCTGTATTTTCGCCCTGCATTCGATTGCTCTGGCAATGCCCGCAGTCGCGGAACTTCTTTATGCCGGTGCTGATCCCAATAAAATGAGATTCAAACGGTTTGGATGCCCGGATGTCGGTGTGAGATGCGGCGGCTGGGGGCATATTGTTATGGAAGTTAAAGTTGAGGATCGAAAAATAATTGACACGGACAGTCATATTTGAGTGACCGTGTATTATTTCAATAAATAAATTAGAGAGGAAATACTATGCAAATCAAAGAAGAAATCTGACAATTTTATCAGAGCATTTAGGTGGCGCATTCCATTCTGTTTTTGAAAGCGGTAACTATAATATTTGTCGCCGAATCAAGTGTCATTGAGCCGGTGTTGATGATGATGTCGTAGAGCTTAGGGTCGTCAACGTCAGCATTGAAATATTTTCTTATGAAGGCTTTGCGGTCAGATTCCTTCTTGATCACATATTGCTCTGCTTCATTTTTTGAATAACCCCTGTCTTCCATGAAGTGTTTAATTCTAAATTCCAGCGGCGCGATGATTCTTACCTTAAAGGCTTTTTCCGACGGCAGGATATGATTTGCTCCTCTGCCCACGATGACAACATTGCCAAAAACGCCGATTGTTCCGATTACACGTGTAAGATGTTGCAGGTACTCACCAGGCCAGGGGCGGAATTCTCCGAACAAGGAGGAAAGTAACGTTTCCCTGAATTTTACTTCCTTTTCATCAAGTGATTCGATGACCCTTCTGCTCATCCTGGCGCTATCCGCGACGTGCTGGATTATTTGTCCGCCGATCAAATCCATATTTAACGCCTTGGCGACTCTGCGGGCGATTTCACTTCCACCACTGCCTGGTTCTCTGGATACGGTAATCACCGGACCGCCTTTGAAATTTTCTATGTCGATTCCTTGTTTGAGCGCCTTGTCCAGAAGCTTGCGCCATTTATCCACCTGTTGCTCGACCATCTTATCCATGACAACTTTTTCGTCTTCCAGCGCTTCCGGTGATATGAATTTAAGTGATAGATCTCTCGTGTAGTCGGGGCAATGGCTGCCCAGGAACGCTTCTGAAGATAATTTGAATCTTTTTTGACAGTCTCTACGCCAGGCGCATATGCCGCAAATTTGCCTTTCTACTGCCATGATGGTCACCTACTTTCTGGCTGCTTTTGTGAGGGCTTATTTTCACTTAAGGCTTCAAAACCAGCAACGATATCCAATAGCTCTTCTGTAATTGTCATCTGGCGTGTGCGGTGATATTGAACATGCAGATCTTGTAATTGCTCTTCAATGTTCTTCTCCGCATTTTGCATGGATGCCAAACGGCTTGCGTTCTCACTAGCCAAAGATTCCGCAAAGGCACGGTAAAGAGAGACAAAAAGATATTCTCTGATAAGCGAAGAAAAAATCATATCGCCGTTCATTCGGTATATCGGCAGGCTTTTTGAATCCCATTTTTTTGTGGCTATTTCTTTGAGCCAATCCTGGCTTACCGGAAGCAATTGAATCATGTGCGGATGGTAAGTCGCCCCACCCAGGTATTTATTATAAAAAAGCAGGAAATGGTCCAGATGATGACGAAAATGCCATTCGTCGATAATCATGATGATTTCCTGCACGAGAGGGGTAATTCCGGCCGTGGAACTAGGGGTCGGCAGAACATCGTACAGAGATTGGCCTGCATCCTCCAGGTAGTCCGCCACTCTGGCGCCTACAGATAGGATGACACGATTATCTCTTTTAACACCAGCTGTTTTAAAATGCTCCAAGGTGAAAGCGCATATTTGTTCATTGAGTTGACCGCACAATCCCTGATCAGAACCGAAAACAATGGCTCCGACGCGTTTTACCGCTGGCGCTTTGGCCTTAACGGATGATTCCATTCGTTCTTTGAGGACAATTTGCAGCCCCATTTCCACTGTTCTGTTGAAATCGGTGAGTGATTCCACCGCACGCTGGTACTGACGGATGCTCACGGCGGCTAGCGCCTTCATTGTTTTGACGACGGAGAGAAGATCTCCGGCGCTTTTAATTTTTCTTTTCAGAGACTCAGTTGTCTGCATTTTCTTCCTCTTTGACTTCAAACGGGGCGACAACGGCCTTGATTTTTTCTAAAACAGAATTGCGGTCGTCTATTTCTAATTTTTCTCCCTCATCAATGCGTCCGCATACTTCAGGAATGTGTTCACTTACAGAATTGAGAATGGATTCCTCCGCTTCGCGTATCTTGTTAATGGGGACGCAATCCAGGCAGCCCCCCGTGACGGAAAGAAGCGAAACGATTTGCTCGGAAGCGCGCAGGGGCTTGTATTGTCCCTGTTTGAGGATTTCACGAACGCGCCAGCCGCGCTCTAATGTTCTGCGCGTGGCGTCATCCAGTCTCGTTCCGAAGCGGGAGAATGATTCCAGCTCCTCGAACTGGGAGTATGATAAGCGCAGGTCGCCCGCAACGGAACGATAGGCAGGCAATTGTGTTTTGCCGCCTACGCGCGAAACCGACTTTCCGACATCAACCGCCGGCAGAATGCCTTTATTAAACAGAACGGGAGAGAGATAAATCTGGCCATCCGTGATGGATATGAGATTTGTAGGTATGTAAGACGATAAGTCCTGTGCTTCCGTTTCCGTTATGGGAAGAGAAGTTAAAGAGCCGCCCCCTAGGTTGGGGCGCAAGTGAGTAGAACGTTCCAATAGGCGCGAATGAATGTAGAATATGTCTCCGGGGAAGGCTTCACGTCCGGGCGGACGCCGAAGTAAAAGTGATACCTCACGGTAAGCGCGAGCATGTGACGTGAGGTCGTCATAGACGACAAGTACGTCCATGCCCTTTTCCATGAAATATTCACCCATCGTTGTCGCCGCGTAAGGCGCAACAAACTGCAGGCCGGGCGTATCTTCACCAGTAGCCACAACAATAATGCAGTTGTTCATTACGCTCCGGTCACGTAGGTCGGCAATGACTTTGGCCACATCCGCGCTTTTTTTCCCGATGGCGCAATATATAGAAATAATGCCCGTTTCTTTTTGGTTTATTATGGTATCCACGACGATAGCCGTTTTTCCCGTTTGTCTGTCACCCAGGATTAATTCTCTTTGTCCTCGTCCGATAGGAATGAGCGCATCAATGACTTTGATTCCTGTCTGCAGGGGCACGGTTACCGGTGCTCTGTCCATAACTGCCGGCGCAGGTCTTTCCACGGGAAGGCGTCTAACAGTGGTGATATCGCCCAGACCATCCAGTGGTCGGCCCAAGGGATCAACCACCCGCCCCAAAAGGCCTTCACCTACGGGCACATCCAGAACGCGCTTGGTGCGATGGACCTCTTCCCCCACCTGAAGATTTTCGCTCGGGTCCAGAAGAATTACGCCTATTTCCTCAGGGTCTATATTGAAAACAAGCCCCATATAGTTTCCGGCAAAACGAACCAGTTCTTCCGCACGGATATTGGGTAATCCGCTGACTCTCGCGATATCCCGTCCGACAAACTGTATTGTTCCTACTTCGTATTGGCGAAGTTCCGGTTTGTGTTTTTCTAAAACTTTATCCATGGTTGAAAAAGTGTCATCGAGAAATGACTTTAATTCTTGGGATTCGTTTACGACGGCTTGTTTGCTCATTCCCCCCCCCCATCAATATTTTTCTAGGCGCTGTGGGCCTCTTTTTGCATGGTTTCGGTAAGGTTTTCCACCAGTGTTTCCAAGTATTCGTTCAGACTCCAGGCTATTTTGTGTCCGTTTACTCTCATCTCTATACCGGAAACAACGTCAGGCTGTGTTAAATAACGAATGGTAAAACCGTTGGTGATCTGTTGCTTCAATGCCTGTTCTATTTTGGCTTGTGTCGCCGCGCCAATGTCAAAAGCACTTTGCACTAATATTTTGTTTCCGCCCCCGGCGATGGCTTTACGGATTTCCCTGCTTTTTTCTTTATCCAGTTCACGTAGGCGCCGGATAAATTCTTCAACTATTTGTGCCTCTAAATCGGCGTTGGCCAGATCCTTCATCGCCTTGCGCGCCGTCGCATAAATTTCTCTTGCCGCTCGTCCCCGTAGGTCCTGGAAAAAAGCATCCTTTTCCCTCTCCAGCATGCTTTGCCAACGGATTTTGATAGCGTCAACTTCTTGGCGTACTTTTTCCATAAGTTCTTTTCGCCGGGCTTCAGCTGCCAAGCTTGCTTCATTGAGCATCTGTTCCGATTTTTCGGCAAGTATCTGATTCTTTCTTTCATAAAGTTCGGCTGCTTCCGCAGCTTTTTCTTTAATCTCGCGGGCCTCATTAAAACGAGCGGTGATTTTTGATTCCCGTTGATCCATTGCGTTAATTATTCGTCCGTAGAGAAAGCGCTTTAAAAGATAAACGAGCAAAAGAAAATTAAAAATTTGGCAAAACAAAACAAACCAGTCGATATGCATGAATCATCCCCCTGCTTTTATGAAATATCCCCAGAAAGGATTCGCAAAAATTACGATCATCGAAATAACGAAACAGTAAATAGCGATAGATTCAATCATGGCGAGCCCCACGAATAAAGTTCTGGTCAACGAGTTGCGCTCATCCGGTTGCTGGGCAATGGCAGCCAGAGCCTGCTGAATAGCTTGCCCCATACCCAAAGCTGGCCCCACAGAACCGATAGCCATCGTTAAACCAGCAGCGATAATTGAAGCCACCGCAATAAGACTTATATTTTCCATAAATAATCCTCCTTGAATATTTTTTAGGCTGTAACGCCTTCGCTAGCTTCCGCTTTGTGCAACTCCTCATGTTTGTGTCCCTCCTCATGGGCGCTTGTTGCCGAGGCGATATAAACCATGGAGAGAATGGCGAAAATGTAGGCCTGGATTATGCCGATTAAAAGGCCAAGAGCCTGCATGATGATGGGAAATAATAACGGGGTAACGGCAAGAAGAATCCCCACGACTTTTTCATGACTCATGATATTGCCGAAAAGACGTACGGTCAGAGCGAGCGTTCTGGATAGCTCGCCCATCACATGAAACGGGAAAAAAATGAAATTGGGCTGAAAATATTCCTTGAGATAATGCAGAAGGCCGTTTTGAGCTATTCCGTACAGGGGAACGGCGACAAACACGCAAATAGCCAGTGCCGCCGTGGTTGTGATGGATGATGTCGGCGCGACAAATCCGGGGACGACAACAAGAATGTTAGACAGGCCGATAAAGAGGAAAAGGGTGCCGATAAGGGGAACGTAATTATCCGCTCCTTCCTTTGCCATTTCACTGATTTCGCCGCGAATAGTAGAAATAACCACTTCCAGGAAATGCTGCCAGCGGGAAACATTGATCTCGGTGGAAAGATCCCGTGTCACCAGCCAAGAAACTATAAGCAGTATTGCCATGACCAACCATGTGTATAAAATTGTGGCGTTGATTTTGATAAAGCCCCAGCTCCAGATGATTACCTGGTCGGGACTGATTTGACTTATCTGAACAATCTCCATGGTTGCTCCCGAAAAACAAAAGTCAAAATCAAACAGCTTCCTTTAAACCCAGTTTTCGCATGAGCAAAATCTTTACCGCCGCAAATCCAATCATTGCTGCGGCCATCCTTTCCCAATGTCCATCCATGATAAAATAAAGTGCGGCCAGCAAAATAACAGCTCGCAGGACAAAACTTCCGGCCATCAGCCTTACTGGATGTTCACTTGCCGGTATTTTTTTTACTGTCTGCCAAAGTCCGATAAAGTAAAATATGCCCAGCGTCGCGCCGGCAAAAAACGCCAAGGAAATAATTGTCACCGTTGTGAAGTTAAATTCATTCATCGTCATCGTTCTCTTCGATAATGCTGCTGCGGACTTTTCTCACCCAGTAAGCCGCGTTGATGCATCCAATCACGACACCTGCAATGAGAAACATCAGCGCCCAAGAATACTGACTGGGCCAGGTGCGGTCTATCCAGAGTCCTAAAGCGATACCGATCAGTGTGGGAATGGCTATCGCCCATCCCACAATACCGAACATGCCTAGGCCGAACCAAACTGTTTCGTCCTTGTGCTTGAGCCCTCTGATACGGAGCGTTTCTTTTTGCGCTACTTTTTGCGTGAATCGATCCGCGATCTGCCTACGTCTTTGACTTGGGGTGCGTTTTATTTCGGGCATATTATTTCAACTCCACAAAACGTCTGATTAAACTTGCTTCGAGTTTGGCTGCCGCGGAACGAACAATTTTTTCTCGCTCGTCAAGTTTGTCGTATTGTTCCATTACTACTTGTTTGAGCTTGCCCAGATCCGGGGCGCGCACGGCATTGCGCGTGGAGACGAGAACTTCAGAACCTTTTTTCACCAAAGTTCCGACGTCCATTGCCAGTAATTCCTGCCCTCCGGTTAATGGTTCGAAGGTAAAAAGACCGGGGGCCAGCGTCGCGACAAAATCGATATGATTGGGCATCAGACAGAAAGAGCCGTTTTCTGCTTCGGCTACTATCTTTTTCACTTCTTGCCTTAATAATACTTCCGCTGGTAATAAAATTTTAAGCATCATCTTGTTTTTTTGCCTCATCAATGGAGCCGATCATGTAAAGTGCCCGTTCCGGGTAATCGGCAAATTCATCATTAAGGATGCGTTCACATCCGTTGAGCGTATCTTCACGTGAAACCATCTTTCCCGCGGTGCCGGTAAATTGTTCCGTGACGAAAAATGGCTGCGTGAAGAATCTTTCCAAGCGGCGCGCGCGGAAAACAGTTCTCTGGTCTTCACGCGAAAGCTCGGAAATACCCAGCATGGCGATAATGTCTTTTAAATCTTCGTAGATGGCAAGAGTTTTGCGGATTTCCTGCGCGATTTTATAGTGACGCTCCCCGGCAATATTCGGCATCAGCATCTTCGATGTTGACTGCAGAAGGTCGATGGCCGGATACAGTCCTTCGCTGGCTCTTTTACGCGAAAGGGCGATAGTCGCGGAAAGATGGCCGAAAGTATGCACGGCAGAGGGATCCGTAAAATCGTCTGCGGGAACATAAACGGCTTGAATGGACGTAATGGCGCCGGTCTTGGTGTTGCAGATCCGTTCCTCCAGTTCGGCGAGTTCCGTGGCCAGCGTCGGCTGATAGCCGAGACGCGAAGGTAGCTGTCCCAGAAGCCCAGAGACCTCCATGCCGGCCTGAATGAAACGAAAGATATTATCGATCATCAGGAGCACGTCCTGCTTGGCGTCGTCGCGGAAATATTCCGCCATGGTCAGCGCCGAATGCCCGACGCGGAAACGCGCGCCCGGCGGTTCGTTCATCTGACCGAAGACCATCACGGTATTGCCCAAAACGCCGCTTTCTTCCATTTCACGGTAAAGCTCTTCACCCTCGCGGCACCGCTCGCCGATACCGCAGAAGATACTCATGCCTTCATGCGCGCTCACGGTGTTGTGAATCATCTCCGTAATCAAAACCGTCTTGCCGACACCGGCACCGCCGAAAAGTCCGGCTTTCCCGCCCCGTTCCAGAGGCGCCAGAACGTCAATGGCCTTGATCCCCGTTTCGAAAATTTCCGAAACTGTGGATTGGTCCTGCAGGGGAATAGGGTCACGATGAATGCAGCGATATTCGTTTGCTTCCACCGAGCCTTTTTTGTCAATTGTGTCGCCGAAGACATTAAACACTCTTCCCAAGAGTTCTTTGCCGACGGGGACTTCAAAAGGCTTTCCGGTATCCGTAACCGTTGAACCACGCGCCAATCCTTGCGTCGGAGTCAGGGAAACACCGCGGATGGTATTGCTGTCCAACTGGGTAAATACTTCAATAATTACTTCCCCCTTTTCGCCGGCTTTTAAGACATTACGGATCGGCGGCACCTTATCAGGGAAACGAACATCAACGACGCTGCTGCGCACCGATAAAACTTTTCCTTGATTGGGTTGTTCACGTTCCACGTTTGTCTCCTCGTTATGTTTTATTATGTGAAGGGTTCATATAGTCCTTCCAGTTTTTTCAGGCTTTCCATCAACCAGCCGATTACACCGCCAATTACTATGAACATGATCGCCCGGACAATATCATCCGAAAAGGGAACTTCATTAAGAAAAAGGGCGTGGCTTACAAGAATCAAAGCCGCAAGAAAAATAGAAACCACAATTCCCTTTTTACCCCACCAAATAGCAGCCAGGATTATGGGAATGTAAAAAAGATGAGTAAAAAGGCATGCTGTTCCTGTGGAGTGGTAATAATACGTTAAGGCACAGGCAGCGATCAGAAGTATAAGCATCAATCCGGTTTTGTAGATGCTTTTTGTGCCGCCGATGAGTTTTCCTATTAAAAAAGTTTTGACGATGCCGAGTTTGCTGTTGACAGCTTCTGCGGTAAGTTCTTGATACTTTTCCGTCACCTGATAGGAAACGTAATCAAACATCAATATTGTCCGGTTCAGGCTTTCCACTGCCTGCTGTTTTTCCAAAGCCGTCATGAAAATTCCCTGGAACTCCGCGTAAAGCCAGAGGTGCCGCCTCATGAGAATCAACGCGTACAGCGCTTCATGCAGGGGTATTTTTTGCTGGTAGAATTCTTCCGCATATTTCCAGGAAAAATTTTTGGCTTCTTCATAAGGAACGTCCGCCAAGGACATTTGCCGAAAAAGCCGATAGAAATTAATTCCCTGTTCAATTACCAAATCCTTTGGCAGAGAATGATAAGAAGGCGTGCGGTTATGCTTCATAACATCGGCTGCCCACTGTTTTGCAATATTTTCCGCTTTGCTTTCTATAAGGTCTATAAGTTTTGTCGCATAAGAAGATTGCATTTTTTACTCCTCCTTTCAGGGGGCACGCTGAGACTTTTTATCTCAGCCAATTGAAAAAATTTCTTCCGCGCTGCTTGCTTTAATGTGTTGACATTTCCAATTTCATTAAATTCCAGTATTCCTTGGCAATTATGTACATAATATAATCAAACATTAGTATCGTTCGACTCAGGCTCGCCACGGCCTGGCGATGTTCTACTTCTGTGTCAAACAAAGACCGGAACTCTGCGTACAGCCATATGTGCCTTCGCATAAGAATCAGTGCATACATGGCTTCGTGCAGGGGTATCTCTTCTTTGTATCTTTCGTTTGCGTATTTCTTGAAAATTTCTTCCGCGCGTTCGTAGGGAGATTCATGAAAAAATATTTCCTGAAAATTGTTGTAGAATTCGAATGCCTGACCGGTAATTTTATCTTTGGGTGCATTGTGGTAAGAATAAGTTTTTAGATTGGTTTTTACGTCTTTTGCCCACTGCAACGCTATTTTTTCTGCGTTTTTTTTGGTCAAATCTATGAGTTTTGATGTGAAAGCTTTCATTGTAGAAAAGCCTCCTTTGCCATCCAGAGCAGCAACAGCTATGCCAGAAAACATTCAGTCTGTTGTTTGCCAGAAACGGTTTGCGTGAGGTTGTGTAATATTTTGATTTGATTAATAGTGATTAGATTTGCAGGCGGGAAATTTATCGTCTTGTCATGTCATTTTTGTGAATGAATAGATAATCAATTAAGGAAATAAACTTCTGTTGTGTTTGTCGCGGGGAGAGCTTTTTAAAGGGGAAAAAGAGAAAGGGTTTGTTAAAACGAATATTTAAATGTGGCGACCTTTTTGTCTCTGCAGATGACTTAAATGTCGCGCAATATAGTTTCCCAGCGCGGATTTTTCTTCATTGCAGCTATCTTTCTTTGCAGTTGTCTTACGGTAATGCCTAGCGTTTGAGCAGAGCGATTTCTATCTCCATTTGTGTTGATTAACACAAAGGCCAAATGTGCTTCGTTATTTTCTTTCAGTGTGCATAACTGGCGTACGAAGGGGGATAAGGTTTCCTGTGTCATGCCCAGATGATGCGGGGCAATGAAGTTAGTGTCCGCGATAAGAACGGCATTTTCCACAACTTGGGACAGTTCCCTTACGTTACCAGGATAATCTCTGTTGCTTAACAATTCCATTGCTTCAGGAGTAAACCCGTGGATTTCTTTTCTGTGCTGCGCGCACGACTTTTTAAGAAAATGTCTGGCTAATAGAGGAATATCCCCCGGTCTTTCGTTTAATGGCGGAAGATGAATATGCGCCGATTTGAGCCGATAGTACAAGTCCAGCCGGAAAGTGCCCTCCTGACAGGCCTTGTTGAGATCTTTATTGGAGGCGGAAATGACCCGTACTTCCACCCAGATAGGTTTGGCCGCGCCTAAGGGATAAAATGACTTTTCCTCCAGGACACGCAGGAGCTTAGCTTGGAGCGCGACAGGCAGTTCTCCGATTTCATCAAGGAAAAGAGTTCCTCCATCCGCCTGCTCAAAATAACCTTGATGCGGTGAATCGGCTCCAGTGAACGCACCTTTTGCGTGGCCAAAAAACTGGCTTTCAAACATGGTGGCGGGAATGGCGCTGACATTTACGGCGATAAAAGGACCCTTAGGCGCAGGACCCGTGCGATGAATTCCTCTTGCCACTAGTTCTTTGCCGGTTCCCGATTCACCAGTAATCATAATGGGATTTCCACTGGCGGCCATGACCTGCGCGTAAGAAAGCAGCGAAAGCATCCGGGGGCACTGTGTGATTATTTCATTAAAAGCTTCCGGCACTTCTATTTTGTTTTCCTGTGCTGATACCGATAATCCGATAAGCAGTCCGCGATGCTCATAAGCCCTTTTTATCGAAAGAAACAGCAGATCGTTATCCACTGGCTTGACCAGATAATCATACGCGCCCAGACGGATAGCTTTTACCGTTGTAGGTATGTCGTCAATGGCGGTGAGAATGATGAACTCGGTATGGGGGCGATAAGGTTTTGTCGCTTCCAAAACCTGAAGACCGTCCACCTCCGGCATAAGTAAATCCAGAAGAACAATGTCAAAATCAGTTTCCCTGATACGGATAATTGCCTCTTTTCCACTGTTGCATACATCGACACTTCTGATACCCCGCCATTTTAGTAGGCGCTTGACAGAATTAAGGGCGACATCTTCATCATCAACGATAAGAATCCTCATATTTTTTGCCTTCCCACCTCCCGGATAATGTTCTGCATCTGGTGCATTTTAAAAGGTTTTTTAAGCAGGAAATCCGGACGTGTGGCAGCATTTTCCTCCTGCTTTAAGGCTGACGTTTCGGAAGAATAAAGAATAACCGGCAACAGGGGAAATCTTTCCTTTATTTTTTTTGAAAGGTTCCAACCGTTTATGGCTGGTAATTTAATTTCTGAAATTAATATATCCACCTCTGGATGTTCTTCGAGGAAGGCGATAACGTCTTCAATGGTGTCTTTGTAATCGCAGCGCCAGTCAATGACGCAGCTTAAGCTCATTTTGATTTCATTAAGCTGTCTGTAGTCGCTGTCTAGGCAAAGTATTGCCGGTCTTATCTCGATTTGCTTTTTGTTTTCCAGGGGAAGATAGATGGAGAAACGACTGCCTAGGCCAAGGCGCGAAAGCACACCGATTACGCCGTTATGTTCTTTTATCAGACCGTAAGAAATAGAAAGGCCGAGACCTGTTCCCTCCTTGTCCCGGCGCGTGGTGAAAAAGGGCTCGAAAATGTGATCGAGCAGGTCTTGATTCATACCCGTGCCGTTGTCTTCTATCTCAATGAGAATAGCTTTTAGTCTTTCCAGTTTCCTTGCGGTTATGATAATTCGACCTTTCCTGTCCGCTGGTATGGCTTGGTGTGCATTGATAAGCAAATTGGCGATAACCTGCTCGATTTTCTGAAAATGTCCTTGAATAGGCGGTAGATTGCTGTCAATGTACAGATCAATATTGGACACGGTTTTGCGCACTTGGGCACCGACAATAATCAAGACTCCGTTTATTACTTCTTCAATTTGTACAGGTTTCTTTTCGGTTATTTCGTCTGAACGGGCGAATTCCTTTAATCCCGCTATGACGCGTTTGATGCGCAGAGAAGCTATTTTAAATTCCTCAATAATATCTTTCATGTTTGTGGAAACTTCTACGTAGCTGATTCCTTTATCGCTCCAGTCGGCGTGAGATGCGCCGTCACTGGCGAGTATAGGTTCAATGGCGTTCCACATTTCTTCCAGAAGAGGAATGTTGTTGGCGATAAAACTTACAGGGTTGTTTATTTCATGAGCCACGCCCGCAACAACTTCACCGAGCGCTTTTAATTTGTGCGACTGCATCATTTGCTGGACACGAAGCTGTCCTTCCTGGCGGATTCGTTTTTCTTCGGTTATGTCCTGCCATGCTCCGATAATGTAACTTCGACCTCGCTTGGCTGGGCGTATAAGACGACGGTGATCGGAAAACCAGCGATAGGAACCGTCAGCAGCCAGAAAGCGATACTCGAAGGTATGAGTTCCTTTCTGTGTCGCCGATCTTATTTCGGCGGATATTCTTTTGAGGTCATCGGGATGAATGTGCTCCTGCCAAAAAAGAGGATTGGAGATGAATTGTGCCGGTGTATATCCGGTTATTTCTTTCACGCTTTTGCTGACAAAAGTGATTTTGGAAGTCTTATTGCCGTTCGTGCAGGTGTAAGAAACGATGGGCAACGACTCTAAGATAAGGGAGAGATGGTCGGAGGTTTCCTGGAGGGCTTTATTTGTCTTGGCCAAATCAAGTGTCCGCTCTTTAACTTTAGTTTCCAAATCTTCATGGGCCTTGAGCAAGGCTTCCTCCGCTCTTTTTGCTTGTGTTATGTCTTCCAGGGTTTCAATAGCTCCGATAACGTTTCCGCTGGCGTTGCGTATGGTGGCAGAGGTAAAGCGCAGCCATCGCCCCCTTTTGCCAAGCTCTGGGAAAAAATCAGTGGCTTCATAAGCGCCTTCAATTAAATTTGATTTAATGTATTTTCCTGCATACCAGCGCGGAATTTCCTTCTGAAGCTCGTCAACAAGTAAGTCTGCCATACAGGGGCGCGCAGTTTTATAGAAAGCGCGCCATTGTTGACCAGTCCCCACGACATTTTTTGCCTTTATACCGCTTAATTCTTCCAGCGCCTTGTTCCAGTAAATAACCAGATGGTCTTTACCGATGATGAATGTGGGAATGGGGGAACTCCCGACAATGCTCTGCAAAGTTTGCCGGCCATTTTGAAAAACTTCACGTGCCCAAATGCTTTCACTTTTTTCTTTTTTTTTGTCTTTAGTTTTTTTCTGCCGGTTTGTGTTTTTCATATCATTGCGTGATTTCCGTATATCCTTAATTTGAATGGTTAAAAAACTTTTATCAGTTTTTTCGTGAAGTGAACGTTTGAATAAGAGGTTTTGTTTTTAACTATAAAAAGAAGACCAGCGTGTGTCAAGTTAATAAACCAGGAGCAGGTAACTGGTTGTCGGAATAAAAGCCGTCACTTTAGCTTTCGGTCAGCGCCCGATTCTTCTGATTGCAGAAGAGGCCGAACGTCATTTAGCTGATTTTGTTCAAAGAACCAAGTAAATGATTTATTTTTAAAAATAAATTATTATAAACTAGTTGAGGCAATTATACGGACAATTGACAAAGTATATAAAAAACTCAGTCAAGAATTGTTTCCCTGAAGCAAAAGGTTAGATTTTTTGACTTGTTCAGGGACTCGGAAACCTTATTCAGGTAACGAGTCCCTGATTTAAGAAATTTTACTGCTTTTGGATCTGGAATTTTTATTTTTTCTGTTTTATCCCGGTAAATGTTCCTTCTCCCTGGCCCGCGAAATCAATTTTACCGGACATTCTTTTGCCGTCTGATTTTCCTTTATAAACGGTTGTTTGTCCGCTCAGTGTATATTTCATTTCCAGATCCTGCCCTTTGATAAATCCTGTTACCGGTGCATCTCCGAAAAAACCTTTATACGTACCGGTGAGATTAACGCCGTCTTGCTTCAAAATAAAAACAGGGTTGCCTGTTTGTCCTGAAGGTGTTTCTACCGATAGATCCCAAGTACCAGTCATATTCACTGGTTCATCTGCCGTAACGGCTGACATCCCGGCAATTAAAAAAAAGGTAACAAAAAATACAGCCAGTAGAATATTTTTTTTCATATACCCCTCCTTGATTATTTTTTGTTTGGCTTTTAAAAAGGATGTAAATATATAGTACATTACCACACAATTTTATGACTCACAATAATAATAATTCCGGGATGGTTTAGATAGTAAGTATTTTAAAACATTGTTGTTTTATCCATACGTATGGTATGAATAAAAGAGCAAGCTTATTTGCTTTTTTAAGGCATTCTTATGTTTAAACGGACTGTATTTTTCCGCGGTGGCTGTTAGCGGCGAGCAGAAAAAGTCACTATATTTTGGTAGATGTTCCTTTTAATAGAACCTTCACTTTCCAGGTAGTGCAGGTGGGCTATCGCTTCGCCGGTGGCAAACCACTTTTGGGCGACGGGGAAATCCTCCCACTTTTCACAATCAATGTCCCAGGTCATGCCGGAAGCGATGTCGTAGGCGTTTTTTTCTTTTTTGCCTAAGACATTCATTACCTCGTCGGCGCGGACTAAGTGGTGCTTTTTCAATTCATCTATTCTGGCTTTAAGGTCGGTGAAAAGTGTGCGGTGCCCGGGTAGCACAATATCTAGCGGAAGATGATAAACTTTGTCCAGACTGTTCATATAGTTTTTGAGCGCGTTTATCTGATACGCCCACGATTCGATATGAGGAGTGATGTCATACAAAATATGGTCGCCGGAAAACAATATTCTTTTATTTTCATCGTAAAGACAAATATGTCCTTCCGTATGTCCGGGGGTGGCAATGCACTTAAGGCGATAATCTCCTATTTCAATTATATCATTGTCGTCGATTAAATTAAATTTCGGCATGGTTTTGGGAGTGTATTTATGGCCGGGGTGATTGTAAAGCGCTTGCATCAGTTTATCAGCGGGGAAGCCATTGATTTGCGCGTAATTAATCATATCCTTCCATTTATTGTCTTTGTCGAAAACCTTCGCGTCTGTCCTGCTGAAGTAAATTATACTATTTTTTGCAGCCAAGCGCGCGACCAACCCGGAATGATCCGCATGCATATGCGTAATCATGAAATCCGTTTGGGAAAGATTAATTTCAAGCTCGGCCAGGCCTTTTTGCATCGCTTCCCAGCAGACTTCACAGTTAAAGCCGGTATCGATGATCAGATTGCGGTTGTCTGTTTTGATGACAAAGGAGTTGAGTTCTTTGAGCGGGCTGTTGGGCAGGGGCACCCGGATGCGGAAGAGATGATCTCTTATTTCTTCAATCATAAAAATATATCCTTTCTTGAACTACTTAATATATTAAATAACATTTAAAACTTAATAATGCAAATTTATGGTCTGAGAGGCTCAGGAAACGCGAATCTGGACATATTTTATTTTTATTTGAAAACTGAGTTGCCTTGATGTAAATTACTGGCAAATATCACCTAAGGTATTTTCTTGGAGCCAATTGTTCAACCATAAAAATTAATAAGGAGGCCATTATGACAAAAGCAAAAACATTTTGTATTTATTGCAGAAGTAAAATTGCTTCATTTTTTTTGGCAGGATTAATTATTTTGCTGGTTGGTTGCACAGCAAAACCTGTTGCTGTTCCTCCTCTCAGCGTGGCAAAAGCTCCGGAACCGATATTAATTGAGCGTCAGACTGCGCAAGGAGTTGTTGTCGGGGAAATAAACGCCGCCAATAATACACAGTCTTGGAAGGGTATCCCCTATGCTAAACCGCCTGTAGGCGAATTGCGTTGGAAAGAACCACAGCCCCTGGAAAAACGTGCCATACCATTAAAAACGGTTAAATTTTGTGCAGTATGCCCGCAATACGTTGACCACGATAGAAACCCTTCTACGCCGTGGGTCATTCAGGGCGATGAAGATTGTTTATATCTGAACGTATGGCGTCCTAATACTGAAGAAAATAATCTGCCCGTTTTTTTCTGGATACACGGCGGCGGTAATAGTATCCAGTGGCCGCCGCTTTCCCAAACTGACGGTTCTATCATTGCCGGTAAAAAGAAGATGGTTGTCGTAACCACAAACTATCGGTTGGGTCCTCTTGGTTTTTTCAGCCATCCCGCACTTAGAAGCGGCAAGCTGGAGGATAAAAAAACCGATTCGGGCAATTTTGCCCTTCTCGATTTGATACAGGCACTCAGATGGGTTCAGGAAAACATTCATTTTTTTGGCGGCGATCCGGGAAATGTTACGATTGCGGGAGAGTCGGCAGGTGCCTTTAATATCATTTCTTTAATGGCTTCGCCTCTGGCGGAGGGTCTTTTCCATCGCGCCATTTCGCAAAGCGGCGGGGTTCGGGTAAGCACCCCAGAAAAAGGCGCCCGACATGTCGAAGAAATTTTGGCAAGACTATTGGTTAAAAAGGGGAAAGCTCCTGATGAAAAAGCTGCTGGTGTAATAATTAAGCAAATGTCTTTAGTGGAAATTGAAACTTATTTAAGGTCAAAGAAACCTGAAGAATTTTTGGAAGTATACCCGGAAGGTCCGGCGGTGGGGATGATCAGTGTTCCCAATAATTTTCTCGATGGCACGGTTTTACCGCTGGATATTTACGGAGCGTTTGAGGAGGGTAAATATAATAAAGTACCTGTTATTCTGGGAACAAACAAAGAAGAGGCGAAATTATTTTTACGATTGGACAAAACATTCGCTTCCTGGACAAGAGACGGCTCGCTTTTCCGAGATCCGGCCAAAGCAGAACTCTATAATCTGGCTGCCAAATATCAAAGTGACGGTTGGAAAGTAATGGGGGTGGATAATATAGCCAGAATTTTGAGATCAAATGCACAGCAGCCAGATGTTTACGCTTATCAATTTTTATGGGGAGCAGGAGATGCTGGAAAGGGTGTAATTTCCCCTCCCTTTAATATCTTGCTTGGCTGCTGTCACGCCGCGGAAATCGATTTTGTTTTTGGTACGGAAAGAACAGCTATGGGGGGTTATTTCTTTAACCAGAAGAACCGTCTAGGCAGAATTGCCCTGTCCGAAGCAATTATGGATTACTGGGCGAGTTTTGCCCGCACAGGAAACCCAAACCGTGAAGGTTCGGGATTGCCAATTTGGCAACCGTGGTTAAACGCTAAAAGTGCCCCCAAGATAATTATTCTGGACGCGGATTTCGAAAACATCAAAATAGAAATGTCGAATAAGGAACTTAGCAACGCGGACATAGAAAAAGCGTTGAAAGCAGAGCCCAGGTATAAGGAAATAAAACCATTCTGGGAAAATTCGCGTTTTCGGACTGATGCTAAATATTAAAAAATAATTTTTGTTTCGTTTCCCTGTACTACATGGAATAAGTAGTACAGGGAAAACACTAAAGTAAAAAATTATTTTTTGTTTTTTGTGATGGGGAAGTAACTGAAAAACCTCCAAACAAAAAGTAATTCTTTAATAGTGGGAGGTGTTAGCCATGAAAATAAAATGGTATGGACATGCAGCATTTAGAATTACCACGGGTAAGGAAATCAGAATCATTATAGATCCTTACGAATCAGGCGCATTCAATGGCGCACTTTCTTACGGTAAAATCGATGAAGAAGCGGATATTGTTTTGATTAGTCATGATCATGCGGATCATAATTATGTTAAAAATATCAAGGGCAAATACATACTAATAGATAAAGCCGGTGAAGATGATACGCTGGGAATAAAAGTAGAGGCATTGGAGACTTTTCATGATAAATCATCAGGGCGAGAAAGAGGCCGCAATCTGATATTTGTTATCACGGCTGATGATTTGATTCTGGTGCATATGGGCGATATCGGCCATGCCCTTGATGGTGAGTTGCTCAAAACAATAGGGAAAGTGGATATTGTTTTGCTGCCGGTAGGGGGATTTTTCACAATCGACGCCACAGAAGCTTCCGGAATGGTAACGGAGCTCGCACCGCGAGTGATAATACCAATGCATTATAAAACTGATAAATGCGGGTTCCCTATTGCACCGGTAGAGGAGTTCACCAAAAAACAGGCAAATGTTCGCATTATGGATAAAGCGGAGATAGAAATCAGCAAAAAGACGCTTCCTGCAAATCCGGAAGTGGTTGTTTTGCGGCATGCTTTATAATGAACGGTTCAATGGGACCGATAAAAATTTCAGAGGAGTAATGTAATGGAAGTAAAAGATAAAGTTGTTGTAGTGACAGGTGGTGCAAGCGGCATAGGAGAGGGTTTGTGCCGTCGTTTTTCCCGCGAAGGAGCAAAAAAGGTGATTGTTGCTGATGTTAATGAAGCCAGGGCAAGGATTGTTGCCACCGAAATAAATGGGTTGGCAATGCCATGCGATGTAAGAAATGAAGAAGATATTATGCGGTTGGTAAATTTTACCGAAGATAAATTTGGGCTTATCGATCTTTTTTGTTCAAACGCCGGGATTATTTTTATAGGGGATCTGGGAGTTAAGAATGAAGATTGGCAGCGCATATGGGAAATTAATGTTTTGGCGCATGTCTTTGTGGCGCGTGCGGTTATTCCCGGAATGATTAAGCGAGGAGGAGGAGCATTGCTCGTTACGGCTTCGGCGGCTGGTTTGCTAAGCCAAATCGGGTCACTACCTTATTCTGTCACTAAACACGCTGCGGTAGGCTTGGCCGAAAATATTTCGATCACTTATGGAGATCAGGGAATCAAAGTATTTCTTTTATGCCCTCAGGCTGTACGTTCAGAAATGACCAAGCAAGGCGGAGGTGTGGCGGCGGTTGATGGACTGATGGAACCAGAGCAATTGGCGGATGAGGTGATAAATGGTTTAAAACGAGAAGAATTTTTAATTTTGCCACATCCTGAAGTAAAAATATATATGCAAAGAAAAGTAACAGATTATGACCGCTGGCTTCTTGGTATGCGCAGGCTTCAGGCACGTTTTATGACCGGCGCTCCATTAAAAAAGTAAAGACCGACAATAGAGAAAATCAGCGAAGCGGCTAAATGATGTATTGTTGAAAGAGTAACACATGGATAAAAGAGAAAAATATTTTTTTGTTGACAATAAACAGAGTTTTCATGATTTGTTAAAAACGAAAGATAGAGTTGTTGCTCTTTTTTACGTATCTTGGTGTCCGTTTTGCCGAAAATTTTTGCCTGTTTTCGAACGATATGCACGGCAGGGAAACTTGGATTTTGTTCGTCTTCAGGATGACCGGGAAAATGTAGGTGATGAATTTTCCGTGGATATTTTTCCCACGGTTCTCTTTTTTGCAAAAGGGAGAATTATTAAACGATTGGATGGAGAGCCGGGTGTGGGGCTAAGCGAAAAACAGTTGGCTGATTTTATTAACGACACTCGAACGTTATAAACAATAAGCAAAGAACGAAAATTCTTACGGTTTTTATTAATCCGGTTATAGTCTGAAGGCCCTTTAAGGTAGCACGGCGAGTAACTGTCGCAAATGAACATTTAAAGGGGGAAGTTTATTTCAGAATTTGTCTTTGAACAATTTGACAATTTTTCTTTTCATGCCTAGACTATAAATAATATTTTGGTGATATTCAGTTGGTATTTGTTCGTAAAATTAATGAAATAAAACAGATTGTTTTAAAGAAGTGATATTATAGATATTTGAGGAGGCGACAAATTTATGGCCTTAAAAACTGGTAAAGAATATGAAGATAGTTTGCGAAAGATGAAATTTAAGGTCTATTTGATGGGGGAGAAGGTGGATAATCCCGTGGATCACCCCATTATCAGGCCGTCGATGAATTCCGTAAAAATGACCTATGAACTGGCGCACGATCCAGCGCATGAAGACTTAATGACGGCAAAATCACATTTGGGCGGCAAAAAAGTCAATCGCTTTTGCCATCTGCATCAAAACACCGAGGATCTGGTTAAAAAAGTGAAAATGCAGCGTTTGTTGGGACAAAAAACAGCGGCATGTTTTCAGCGTTGCGTGGGCATGGACGCGATGAACGCGGTGGACAGCGTGACGTATGAGATGGATCAAAAACTTGGCACCGAATACCACAAACGTTTTACGAAATTCATGAAAATGGTGCAGGATAACGATTTTACCGTGGACGGGGCGATGACTGATCCCAAAGGTGACCGTGGTGTTTCGCCCAGCAAGCAGGCTGATCCTGATTTGTACACTCATGTGGTGGAAAAAAGAAAAGACGGTATTGTTGTGCGCGGTGCCAAAGCGCATCAGACCGGCGCGATAAATTCTCACTGGGTTCTGGTGATGCCTACTGTATCAATGGGCAAGGAAGATGCCGATTACGCTCTTTCTTTCGCTTGTCCCGCGGATGCTGATGGGATCACGTATATTTACGGGCGGCAATCCTGTGACACGCGTAAGCTCGAAGGCGGCGAAATAGACGTGGGCAACTGCCGTTTTGGCGGGCATGAAGCTTTGATGGTTTTCGACAATGTTTTTGTTCCCTGGGAAAACGTGTTTATGTGCGGCGAGTATGAATTCAGCGGAATGCTCGTGGAGCGTTTTGCCGGTTATCATCGCCAGAGCTACGGCGGCTGCAAAGTCGGAGTGGGAGACGTTCTCATCGGCGCGGCGGCGCTGGCGGCTGATTACAATGGTGCTTCCAAAGCCTCGCACATCAAGGACAAATTAATTGAAATGATTCATCTGAACGAAACTTTATTTTCCTGCGGTATCGCCTGCTCCGCGCAGGGGCATAAAACCGTTTCGGGAACTTATCTTATTGACCTGCTTTTGGCCAATGTCTGCAAGCAAAACGTTACGCGTTTCCCGTATGAAATAGCGCGTCTGGCGGAAGATATTGCCGGCGGATTGATGGTGACCATGCCTTCGGAAAAAGATTTGCGCCATCCGGAAATAGGCAAAATTGTTGATAAGTATTTTAAAGGCGTTAATGGCGTGCCGACGGAGAACCGTTGCCGGATTATGCGTCTGGTGGAAAACATTACGCTGGGTACGGCCGCAGTTGGTTACCGTACGGAATCAATGCACGGCGCGGGTTCGCCTCAGGCACAGCGTATCATGATCTCGCGTCAGGGGAATCTGGAACAGAAGAAGAAACTGGCCAAAGAAATCGCCGGAATTAAGGATTAAGTTTACTGACCGCTGGCCATACATGAAAACAAAATTAATCGGGGTGAGATATTGCGGCGGCTGCAATCCGACCATCGACAGGGTTCGCATTGTCAGCGAAATACAAAAAATGCTTCCCGGGGGGGGCACGCTGGCCAGCGATACGAATACTGCACCTTGGGAAACGGGAATTATGATGTGTGGGTGTGTTTCCACCTGCATTGATAAATCCGAGATACGAAATCTGGCACGTCGCTGGATTATTGTTGCCGGGAATAATGTTGATATGCTGACTGTCCCCGAAAACGAAATAGCGCAGACTGTCGTAGAAAAAATAAATAGTTTCTCGTAAGATACGAATAATTAAAATAAAGGAGAAATAACTTTGAAATATTTATTGCTTGATGTGCAGGAAAAAGTCGCCACGGTTACCATCAACCGGCCGGACAAAGGAAACGCTTTGGCGCCGGATGTGCTGGAAGAAGTCGAAAAATTATTTACCGAGCTGGGCGCAAGGAAAGACGTGCATGTTATTTTATTTACCGGTGGCGAAAAATATTTTTCCGCGGGATTTGATCTCAATGAAATAAGGAAGCTGGAAAAAGTATCCAACGAAGCATACACGGCTCTTTTCCACCGCGCTTACCGCGCTATTTTATTTTGCCCACAGCCCGTTATCTGCGCCGTGGGAGGTCCGGCCATCGCCGGTGGTTTTGACCTTACCATGATGTGTGACATCCGCTATGCCTCCGAGCGCGCGAAATTCGGCCAGCGCGAGATTGTTTTATCTCTCACCCCGATTATGGATCCATTGTGGCGTATTATCGGTTTGGGGCGCGCTAAAGAAGTGGCCATGACTGGAAGAATCTACGATGCGTATGAAGCGGAGAAGATGGGCTATGTAAGCCGTGTTTTTCCGGAGGGGAAATTACTGGAGTCGGTAACGGCGATTGCCCGCGAGATGGCCACCTTCGACAGAGGATGTCTCAAAGAAACCAAGCAATTAGCCAATAAAATTCTCAATGAAGACCTCGATGGTGCGATGCGTCTGCAGGAATGGCTCTTCAGAAGTTATATCGGCTCCGAGGATAACCACCAGCGGATTGACGCCCTGCAGGAAAAGCTCAAAACAATGAAAAAGAAATAGCAAACTATCAATATTATTGTTTTTTATTGTTATTTAACTATGATTATTCGATAAATATCATAGTCTCACTATGAAATAAAATAAAACTTGACAGTGTCACTATAATGGCATACTTTACTATAAAGTAAAGTAAAGTAAAGTAAAGGTGTCCTTTAGATGACTGATTCCAGCCGGGCAAAAACCAGAAAAGACCGCATTATGGATGCGGCTTTACGTATTTTTGCGGAAAAAGGTTTTCAGAATGCCACAATAACGGAAATCAGCAAGGAAGCCGGAGTTTCCGAAGCAACGATTTACGAATATTTTGGTACCAAAGAAGATTTGCTTTTTGCCATTCCGGAAAAAATATCCAATCAGACATACGACGAATCATCAAAGATTCTTCCCTACATTAAAGATGTGGAAGGGAGGATGCGGGCAATGCTTCTTTCCTATTTCAATCTTTACCAGTCTAATCCGCATTATTCCGCGCTGGTTTTGCTGCAACTTATGTCGAACAAAAGGTTTCGTCAGACACCAGCGCACGCAGCGATTCGACGTTCCGCTCACCGGCTGCTTGAGTGTATTCGTGAGGGCATTGCCGATGGAACCTTTAGGAAAGATACAGACGCTTATTTGATTCGTTCCATGCTTATGGGCACGATGGAACATTTATTTATTCACTGGCACATGCAGGGGAGGCCGAAAAAAGAAAAAAGCATAATGAACATGCTCGATCCGTTTATTGAAATTGTTTTAGACGGTATTAGGGCGAGAAAAGAAGAACCGCACTTTACTCTTTATTTGAAAAGGGAAGACGCGCGTGACTTAGCTCAGTTCATTACAGAAAAAGGTAACAAACAAAATAAAAAAATAAAGGAAACAGAGAAATTTCCCCAAATAAAAAAAACACACTAAAAAGTTATTAAGAGAAAGGAGTATCGTTGTAATGAAAACAAAAAAGGACTACATTAAAAGACTGTCCAAAATGAAGCGGAATGTTTACTTTGACGGGCAGCTAATTGACAGGACGGATGAGTTGCATATGGATTGTATCGACACGATTGGTACAACCTATGATGAAGCGGAAAAGCCAGAAAACCAGGAATTGATGACGGCTATTTCCCATCTTACCGGCGAAAGAATCAATCGTTTTAACCATATTCACCAGAATACGACCGACCTTCACAACAAGCAGGATATGACCAGAATGCTGTGCCAGAAGGTAGGCGGTTGTATTCAGCGTTGTATGGGCATTGACGGCACCAACTCCGTTTACAATGTTTCTTATGAAGCGGATAAGTCCAACAAGGGCGCCACGCAGTATCATGAAAATTTCAAAAAGTGGCTGACCCGTTTTCAAAAAGAAGACCTCGTTGGCTGTTGTGCGCAGACAGACGTTAAAGGCGACCGCATGCTCAGACCAGCGGATCAGCCCAATCCCGGCGCTTATGTGCGCATTAAGGAAAGATTAAAAGATGGAATCGTTGTGGAAGGCTGCAAAGTGCATATTTCTGAGGCTTCTGTTGCTGATGAAGTGCTGGTAATTCCCACCCGTGCGCTGCGCGAAAAAGATAAAGATTACGCGGTAGCATTTGCTGTTCCGGGGGACTGGGATGGAATGAAACAGGTGGTAACGATTCATAATCTTCGCCCGCGCGAGATTTACAAGCGCGGTTTTATGCCCGGTGCTACCGATTCCTATGTCATTTTCGACAATTGCTTTGTGCCGTGGGAAAGAGTTTTCCTGGCTGGTGAACATCAGCACGGCGGGGTCTTGGCATTGTTATTTGCCCTGTTCCATCGTCATTCTTATTCCGGCTGCAAACCGGCCATTGGTGACATCCTTTTAGGCAGTGCCGCTTTGGCCGCGGAAGTGAATAATATTCACAAAGAATCTCACGTTCGCGAAAAGTTGGCAGAAATCATCATGACCACGGAGCTTGGTTATGCGGCAGGTTACACGGCATCGGATTTGGGCAAACCGGAAGTTTACATTCCTGGCGTTGGTTTTGTTCCCTACGGTCCCGGTTCGTATATTCCAAATTCCATTTACTGTAACGTTGGTCGTTGTTTAACCGGCGAAGCGGTTTATCGTGAACAGGAGATTTTGTGTGATATCTCCGGCGGCGTTACGGCTACCTTCCCGCATGAAAAGGATTTTGCCAATAAGGATGTAGGAGATCTTCTGTTTAAATACACCAAGCGCAACCCCAATATGCCTGCGGAAGACCAGGCGCAATTCTGGCGTTTTTTAGGCGACACCTTATGTTCGTCTACTGGTGGCCTTATGAACGTTGCTAACTATCATGGCGGCGGCTCGCCGATTATGGAACAGATTGCCATTACTACTCAGTACGATATTGAATCCCGTAAAAAATTAGTGAAATACATCGCCGGTATGAGCGGTGGCGACAGAGAAGCTCTGGCTCCGAAAGCCGCTAAGCAAAAAACCAAATAAATATTATATTAAGGGAGGCTTTTTAAAGCCTCCCTTATAATTTATTATAGGTGGTGGAGGTGCATTATGAGGACAAAACAAGATTATATAAATGGATTGTCCAAAATGAAGCGCAATATCTACTTCGACGGCCAGCTTATCGATCGTACCGATGAACTGCAGATGCGCTGCCTCAATACCATTGGTACAACTTATGATGAGGCGGCCAGACCGGAAAATCGGGAATTGATGACGGCTATTTCTCATCTCACCGGTGAGCGCATCAATCGTTTTAATCACATTCATCAAAATTCCGATGACCTGCATAAAAAGCAGGACATGACTAGGATGCTGTGTCAGAAGGTAGGCGGCTGTATCCAGCGCTGCATGGGGACAGATGCTGTAAATGCCATTTATAACGTTTCTTATGAAGCAGATAAAGCCAATAACGGCGCCACTCAGTACCATGAAAACTTCAAAAAGTGGCTGATCCGTTTTCAGAAGGAAGACCTGATCGGTTGCTGCGCGCAGACGGACGTAAAAGGCGATAGGATGCTCAGGCCAGCGGATCAGCCTAATCCCGATGTCTATGTGCACATTAAAGAGAGACTTAAAGACGGTATTGTTGTGGAGGGATGTAAAGTTCATATTTCGGAAGCCTCCGTGGCGGATGAAGTACTCGTTTTGCCTACCCGCGCTTTAAGGCCTCAAGACAAGGATTATGCGGTAGCTTTTGCTGTTCCCGGCGACTGGGATGGATTAAAACAAGTCGTCACTATTCATAATCTGCGCGAAAGAGAGTATTTTCCACGCGGATTTATGCCTGGCTCAACCGATTCCTATATGATTTTTGAAAACTGTTTTGTGCCGTGGGAGCGCGTATTTCTCGCGGGTGAATATCAGCACGGCGGTGTTAACGCGCTTTTATTCGCTTTATTTCATCGCCATTCATACTCTGGATGCAAGCCCGCCATTGGCGATGTCATTCTGGGATCAGCGGCTCTAGCGGCGGAATGTAACAACATACAGAAAGCTGAACATGTGCGCAAAAAGCTTGCGGAAATTATCATGGTAACAGAATTGGGATATGCAGCGGGTTACACCGCGTCTGATCTGGGTGGACCGCAGGTATTCATGCCCGGCAAAGGGTTTGTTCCCTATGGTCCCGGTTCTTATATTCCGCATTCGATTTATTGTAATGTCGGTCGCTGTCTTTCTGGCGAAGCCGTCTGGCGTGAATCGGAAATCCTTTGCGATCTGGCTGGCGGCATTGTGGCGACTTTCCCGCATGAAAAGGATTTTGTTAATCCGGAAACGAAAGATGCTTTGCTTAAATATACCAAGCGCAGTCCGAACATTTCCGTTGAAGACCAGGCGCAATTTTGGCGCTTTCTAGGCGACGCGTTGTGTTCGGCCACCGGCGGTATCCGCAATATCGGCGCTTACCATGGCGGTGGCTCACCGATTATGGAGCAGATTGCCATCACTACGCAGTATGATATTGAAGCCCGTAAAAAACTGGTAAAATACATTGCTGGTATGAGTGGCGGCGACAGGGAAGCTTTGGCTAAAAGTAATTTTATCAAGAGACCCAAAAAAGACAAATAAAAAATTTGCTAGTGGTCCGGATTTTTCATAAAGCGAGAAACATCCCGCCGCCGTATCTGCTTGGTTTTAAAACCGCGGGAAACAAAATATACAATAAGTTAAGGAGAATTAAACCATGTTTGATTTAAATCAATTTTCATTGAAGGATAAGATTGCTATTGTTACCGGTGGTGGACGTGGCATTGGCCAGGCCATTGCCTTTGGTTTAGCCAAAGCCGGGGCTAAAGTTGTTATCACCAGCCGTAAAATCAATGATCTCGAAGCGACGGCCCAAGAAATCAAAGCCGCCGGCGGTGAGGCGTTGCCTTTGCAGTCTCATCTGGGAAAATATGAAGAAATCCAGAAAATGATCAATGCTGTTTTAGAAAAATACAAAAGGATAGACATTTTGGTAAATAATGCCGGTGCCAGCCCTGCGATGGCTTCCGTTTTGGATTCGGACGAGCGTCTTTGGGACACAATCATGAACCTGAATCTGAAAGGAGTTTATTTTGTCAGCCAGGCTGTGGCTAAAATCATGAAAAAGCAAGGTGGCGGGAAAATAATCAATGTCGCATCTATTGATGGTCACAAACCGGAGCCTGGTGTCAGTATCTATTCCATTTCTAAGGCAGGTGTGCATATGATTACCAAGGCATTTGCCATGGAATTAGCAGGTGACAATATTCAGGTCAATGCTATCGCTCCGGGACCTATTAGCACCAAAATGATGAATTCACACTGGTCCCATTTATCTCCAGAAGAGGCAAAGAAAGCTAAAGAAACCATGGAAAAATCACTGCCGGCAGGACGTATAGGGGTGCCTGATGAAATCGCCGGCGCAGCAGTATATCTGGCGTCAGATGCCTCCAATTACACGACAGGCGCTGAAATTATTATTGATGGTGGTCTGTTGCTTGCTCATCATGCTTAGCAAGTTTGGGAGAATCGAAAAAAAACAGCAGAATAATATCCTGCCGGTACTTTTATCTGCCGCTAAGGTTTGTAGAAGTTTTAATTTCTTTTTTGACTGGGGGGGGGAATAAGAGCTATGAAAACATTGAATAATCTATTGAAACCAATCCGAATAAAATCAATGGAACTTAAGAATCGTGTGGTCATGCCACCAATGGGAACTTCGCTGGCTGGCCCTGATGCCATGGTCAGTGATGCCAACATCGCATATATCAAAAGACGGGCGCACGGCGGCGCGGGACTGATTATTACCGAAATTGTCGCGGTTCATCCCTCGGGGCATGTTAGTCCAAGCGCTCTGGGAGGTTGGGATGACAAATTCATACCCGGGTTGAGTAAGCTAGCTGAAACTGTCCATGATCAGGGAGGTAAGATTGCTATGCAGCTTCATCATTGTGGACGGGAAAGTTATATCAAACTTAAGAATAAACAGGCGATAGCGCCTTCGGCGATTCCCAGTTTTCTCTACGGTTTTTTGGGAGCGCCGCGGGAAATGACTTTGGAGGAGATAGAAGAAATAATTGAGGCTTTCGGTAAAACAGCGCTTCGTGCTCAAATAGCCGGATTCGATGCTGTGGAACTGCACGGTGCGCATGGCTATCTTCTGATGCAGTTTCTTTCCGCTCATTCCAATCAACGAACCGATAAATACGGTGGCGATTTTCGAGGTCGTGCACGCTTCATGGTGGAATGTCTCAGAGCGGTGCGCAAAAGCGTAGGAAATGATTTTCCCGTATCTATCCGTATTTCCGGAGAAGAGTGCGTAAAGAACGGTTATACTATTTCGGATATGCAAAAAATTGTTCCGGATCTTATTGCTGCCGGTGCAGATGTTATTAATGTTTCTTTCGGTACGCATGGTAATCCCGAGGTGAATAACGACACGCCTAACGCCAGCGCACCTATTGAATATGCTCCCGGATTTAAGTCACACTTGGCAAGAAAGATAAAGGATGTAAGCACAGTACCGGTTATTTCTGTAGGACGCTATACTGATCCTTTTTTCATGGATGAGGTTATTGCCCGCGGCGATGCGGATATGATTGCGGTAGGACGTCAGCATTTGGCCGATCCCGATTTTCTGAAAAACGCCATTGAAGGTCATCCCGAATGTACGTTTGAGTGCTTGGCCTGTAATCAGGGATGTATTGAGGGGCTTACTATAGATCTGAAGTCGATACGCTGCGCGATCAATCCACAAACTGGGCAAGAACTGATTTATCCGGAAGGCCCCGCCAAAACCAGCCGCAAGGTTTGGGTAATTGGCGCGGGTCCTGCGGGTCTCACTGCGGCATCCGAAGCGGCAAGATTAGGCCACAAAGTCACTTTATTTGAGCGGGACAAGCATACCGGTGGCAATGTTCTTTACGCGGCCAAGGCTCCACATAAGGAAATTTACGCCAAGTACATAAAAACACTGACAGATAAATGCAAACGTCAAGGCGTGGAAATAAAACTCAACACGAACGTTACGGAAGAAATGCTAGAAAAAGGAAAACCCGAAGCGGTAATTCTGGCCATCGGCGCGGATAAAACCGCCTGTCCGGCGGAAGGAATCGGAAGCTCCGTCGTCTGTGACGCCTGGCAGATTCTTAATGGCGAAGTAAAAGGCCGCGACCATGTTGTGGTAATCGGTGGAGGATTAGTGGGCATGGAGACCGCCGATTATCTGCGCGACAAAGGCGTTAAGTATATAACGATTGTTGAGATGCTTACCAAACCGCCGGTTCTGCCGCAGGCCGCGCACGGCCAGATGTTGTACCGCCGGCTTCAGGCGGCAGGCATCAAGCTGATGCTGGGCACCACGGTAAAGAAAATTGAAGAGAATGCCGTAATCATCAACAAAAAAGGCGAGGAGCAGAAACTCTCTCCGGTCAATCAGGTGGTTGTGGCCATCGGTGTTACGCCCAGAAACGAGCTCAAAGACATGCTGGTCAAAAAGAATATCCGTCATTTTATTGTTGGTGATGCAGTGGCTCCGCGTAGAATTATCGAAGCGACCACGGATGGCGCAAAAGCCGCATGGTCAATATAAATTAAGGGGGGGATTACATGAGTGATTTACGAGAACGATTCATTGAAACTAATGGCATAAGCTTGCATGTCATGGAGTCAGGTCCTAAAGACGGTCCTCTGGTTATGTTTTTGCACGGTTTCCCGGAATTTTGGTATGCTTGGCGTAAACAAATAGGTTACTTTGTCGATAAAGGTTATCTTGTTGTTACACCCGATCAGCGCGGCTATAATTTAAGCGATAAACCCGAGGGCATTGCCGCTTATAAGATAGATGAATTAGCTAAAGACATTATCGGTCTCATTGATGCTTACGGGCGCGATAAGATTTTTCTCGTCGGTCATGACTGGGGCGCTTCTGTTTCCTGGTGGGTAGCGCTCAAGTATCCCGAACGCATAAAAAAGCTTGTAATTATGAATGTTCCGCATCCCAAAGTGATGGCTAAAAATCTTTTTGGCAATCCTCGGCAAATGCAGAGAAGCTGGTATATCTTTTATTTTCAGTTGCCTGGGGTTGTGGAAAAATTCGCTTCTGCTGGTAATTATGAATGGCCTGTGCAAATATTGGCTAAGTCCAGCAACAAAGGGGCTTTTACCGAACAGGAACTTGAAGAGTACAGGAAAGCTTTTGCGCAACCGCGTGCGTTTTCGGCGATGGTCAACTGGTACCGTGCGTTGATTCAGGTGCCATCGGAACCACCAATGAGCTATGACATAAAAATGCCCATGATTTTTTTGTGGGGCATGAAAGACATCGCGTTGCTTCATGAAATGGCCGATGAAAGCATGGTTTACTGCAAACAGGGTAAACTGACGAAATTTGCTGAAGCAACGCACTGGATACAGCATGAAGAAGCCGAAAAAGTCAACAAGATGCTCGAAGATTTTTTTGCGGCAAAATAATAATTTTGGACAAAAATAAAAAGGTATTGTTATGCTCAGCCGCACTGCTGCAGTTCTGGTTATTATTGATATTCAGGGTAATCTTGCTCAGGCCATGTTCGATAAAGAAAATATTTTTGCCAACACCATCAAGATGATTAAAGGATTCAAAACGCTGGGCCTGCCGATTATCGTTACGGAACAAACGCCGCAGAAGCTGGGTAAGACCATACCTCCCGTTGCTGTTGAGATTGAAGATATTACTCCGATTGCTAAAGAAAGTTTTAGTTGTTGGCTCAATACGCAGTTTTGTGAACAACTTGAGTCACTTAGCCGCCGGTATGTGGTTTTAACCGGAATTGAAAGCCATGTTTGCGTTTATCAGACGGCGCTGGATTTGCTCGCCAACGGCTACAGTGTGTATTTGGTTGCCGATGCCGTTTCCTCGCGCACGCCGGAAAACCGCCAGATAGGTATCAACGCCATGAAAAGAGCCGGTGCGCAGATAGCCAGCGCAGAGATGATTTTGTTTGAACTTCTGCGCTCCGCCGCCGATCCAAAGGCAAAAGATATTTTTAAAATTGTGAAATAATTTAACAAATCATTTTGATTTCCGCTGATAATTAGGCGAAACTTTCACTTGGAAAGCAGCGTGGAGATTGATTCGCTGCGCTCGCGAAAGGTATAAGGACTTTAATTTTCGCCGGTACGGGAAGGAAAAGATCAGGCAGTGAATATTTTATTTTCATGAGAAAGGGGCGTCTCGGGAGGAGACGCCCTTTTCTGTCAATCATTAAATTTTTCAGTCCGTTACACTTTTTTCGAGTTTTCGTCTTTGTAAACAATCAGCTTTCCCTCGTGCTCCATTTCCTTGAGCCACTTGGGATGCTGCTTTTTGAGCCACGCTCTGGTCACCCACCCGCCGGTCATCGCCGGTAACGAACCCGGTGAACCGATGGTTCCCAGATACAAGTGAATGAAGAAGAAGGCAAAGATAACGACAAATCCCAATACATGCAGCGGATACATCCAGCGCAGCACTTCCATCGGCACAAAGCCTGGCTGTAACCACATGAAAAAACCGGTGACCACCATCAGCGCACCGAAAAGAGCCACCGTCAGAAAAAACGCCTTCTGACCGGGATTGTATTTGCCCACTTCCGCCACATGGTCAACATGCCACAGATAACCGCCGGCCGCCTTTATCCATTCCCAATCTTCGGGAAAGACAAAAATCCCCGCTTCTTTCCACCACATTTTGATGGCCAAAATGAGCGCGACAGTGAAAATGATCGCGGTGAAATTGTGGACAATCTTTAATCCTTTCAACCCGCCCATAATCACGCCCAGAAAGTTGAGGGATTCAAACATCATTCCCAGTCCCGTGTAGCACAAAAGCAGGCAGGAAATGGCCAGCATCCAGTGGACGAATCTTTCATATCCGCTTGTCGCTTTTATCATTCCGTTTTTCGGTTTCATTGTTTTATTCCCTCCCTTCCGTCTTAACATCATCGCCGGGCTCCGGGTCGGGTCGCTTCGGCCCGTGCAGAATATAATGCAACAGTGAGCCGCCAATCACTCCCCCCGCGCCCAAAAGGCTTAAGGGCTTGAGCAGGTCTTTCCAAATAAACACGGAAAGCGGAACTTTGGGGTTTTCGTGAATATCTGCGTAAACATCCTTTCCTTCTTTAAGCACGTACATAAAATGCGTTCCGTTGACAAATTGATCCCCGTAAACAGCAGCATTACCGCCAATTTCTTCCACACGTTTTTGCGCCAGCGCGAGCATTTTATCCTTTTCGCCCCACTTTAACGCGCCGGTGGGACAGGACTTGACACAGGCAGGCTCCATATTATTGGTTATTCTGCTTTCGCACATGTCGCATTTGTAAACTTTAGATGTTTTGGAATCATATTTGGGAATTTCAAAAGGACATGCCGCTACACATTCCTTGCAGCCGATGCATTTTGTTCTGTCCATTCCCACCGTTCCGAATTCTTTATTATAGTAAAGCGCACCGCTGGGACAAACTGTTACACAGGCTGCGTTTGTACAGTGCATGCAAGCTTCTTTGCGGAAAAGCCATTTTACATCACCCTCTGAAGTGACATAATCCTGGTAATGGATAATCATGTAAGTATTGGGCTGCAAAGTGGGAGGGTTCTGATAAGTGCCTCGGTTTTCCGTTTGTCCGGCTTTAAGTTCATTCCATTGCTTGCAGGCCAGTTGACATCCTCTGCAGGCGGTACACTTGGAATCATCGTATAATTTAATCATCTCGGACATGTTATCTCACCTCCTTCTTTACAACATTCGCCATGAAGGCCTTTGTCTCGGGTATCATAGTGTTTGCGTCTCCAATGGTTGGCGTCAAAAGATTTGCCGCGTCGCCGAACGTGAATACCTCCGCTTTTTTATCGCCTTTATTGTATTTGCGGTCTTTGGTGGTAATCCAACCGTAATGCCAGGGGATGCCTATCTGATGTATGTCGTTTCCGTTGATAACCAGTGGCTTAAAGCGCGGCGTGACAATTGCCGTGCATTCCACTTCACCGCGTGGCGAACGGACAATGCACTTATCGCCGTTTTTGATGCCTCTTTCTTCCGCCAGTTCATTGCTCATTTCCACAAACATGCCGGGCTGCATTTCCGCGAGCCACGGACACCAGCGCGTGAGCACGCCTGTCTGCCAGTGTTCGCTGACACGGTAGGTGGTGGCGACGAATGGATAGCGCGGATCGCATGTATCCACGCCGGAGTAAACATCCAGGTCGGAACCGACGCCGGGTTTGTCAAAGCGTTTGATGGTCGGGTTGTTTTTCTGCGGCGACATTAGGTTTTTCTCCACCGGGCACTCCAGCGGTTCGTAATGCTCGGGGAAGGGTCCGTCCGCTAGACCGGGACCATAGAGGCTGGCCACACCATCCGGTTTCATGATGAAAGGCGGGCGGCCCTTGCCGGGATCGCCGACGCCATCCGGAACATCCCCTGTCCATTTTGCACCGTCCCATTTGATGACCGCGCGTCGGGGATCCCAGGGTTTGCCGTTGGGGTCAACGGACGCACCGTTGTAAATAATTCTGCGATTCACCGGCCAACTCCAGGCCCAATCCGGATAGAGCCCTATGCCGGAATTATCTTTTGTTCCGCGGCGCATCGCCAGGTTGCCTTTTTCACCTACGGAGCCGCAATAGACCCAGCAGCCCGATGACGTGGAACCATCATCCTGTAGCCAGGCAAAGGTCGGTACCAGATCGCCTTTCTTGAAGGTTTTGAATTCACCTTTCTTGGTGGGATTTTCTACCGTTTTATCCTGCAGGAAGCAGCCGTTGATTTCCGCGGCAACCGCGCGCGGATTGTAGTGAAAATGTTTACCTTCAAATTTCCCGTAGGGCCAGGTTAGTTTGGTGATTGCCCGGCTGTTCGGTCCGCTTTTTTGCAGATAGAGTTTTTTTACTCGGAAAAACAGCTCACTCATAATATCGCCGTCCGGCAGGGCCTCTCCCGGAGGATTGACCGCCTTGTAGCGCCATTGCATCAGGCGTCCGCTGTTGGCAATGCTGCCTTCTTTTTCAATAGATGCCGCGCACGGCAGCATGAAGACTTCAGTCTTGATTTTGGCCGGATCCATGCCCGGACCGCGCCAGAAGGAACCGGTTTCATTGTCAAAAAGGTTTACATTCACCATCCAGTCTAGTTTAGTCATGGCTTGGCGCACTTTGTTGGAATGAGCGCCTGAGCAGGCCGGATTCATTCCCCAGGCAAAAAAACCGGTAAATTTTCCTTTATACATGTCATCGAAAATCTGAAGCCAGGAATAATTCGCCCCGTCGTCAAGCTTGGGTAAAAGCTGATATGCCTCTTCGAGGCTTGTGTTTGTCCCGTACATCGACCGCAGGAAACTGGCCGAATACTTCGGGAAATTTTTCCACCAGTTGAGAGAATTTTTCTCTTTTGTTTTCGGCGTTCTCTTTTCGTTGAATTCCGCAAGCGTCTTGAGTGAACCGGTCGGAGTGCCGAGATAACCGGGCCAGATGTGGAACAAAAGGCCGTGATCTGTGGAACCCTGAACGTTGGATTCGCCGCGCATGGCCGCAACTCCACCGCCGGCAATACCAATATTGCCTAATAGCAGCTGAATGATGCACATTGTACGGATGTTCTGTACGCCGACAGTGTGTTGCGTCCAGCCCATCGCGTAGAGCTCAACGCCTGCTCTGTTCGGTTTGCCCGTAGAACCGTATAGCTTATAAATTTCGATAAGTTTATCTTTAGGCGTTCCGGTTATTTTGGAAACGATTTCCGGTGTGTAACGAGAGTAATGTTTTCTCAAAAGCTGAAAAACGCAATTTGGGTCTCTAAGGGTAAAATCTTTTTTAATCACACCTTCCGTGTCTGTCTGGTATGACCAAGTATCTTTTTCGTATTTGCCGTTTTTCAGTCCGGAAAACACTCCTCTGTTTTCTCCCGGAAGTTTGAACGCCGGATTTACCAGATAAGAAGCATTAGTGTAGTGTTTGATGTACTCTTCGAAATAAAGTCTGTTATCGATAATATATTTTATCATTCCGCCCAGGAAAGCGATATCGGTCCCTGAACGAAGAGGGGCGTAAACGTGGGCCTTGGATGCCGATTGGGTAAAGCGGGGATCAACACAAATAATTTTTGCACCACGATTTTCCACCGCATGCTGTATCCATTTCCAGGAGACGGGGTGGTTGGAAGCGGGATTGCTTCCCATGATTAAAAACACATCACTGTTTTTGAAATCGACCCAGTGATTGGTCATTGCGCCGCGTCCGAACGACTCTGCCAGAGCCGGTACAGTCGGGCTGTGTCAGATACGGGCCTGATGTTCGATATAGACCAGACCCAATCCTCTTAAGAATTTTTGATAGGTGAAGCATTCTTCCAAATCCATCGCTGCCGAACCTACGGAGGCGATACCTTCCGTACGGTTGACAAGTTCGCCTTTTGTGTTGGTTCTTTTGAAGCTGGCGTCACGGCTTTTTTTGATGTTTTCGGCGATTTTATCCAGTGCCCACTCCCATTCTACCTCTTTCCATTCCGCAGTATTTGGTGCGCGGTAAAGTGGTTTTTCCAGACGGTTTTCATTCACCGCCATTTGATAGATTGAACCACCCTTACTGCACAGTGATCCTTTGTTGATCGGGCTGTCCGGGTCTCCTTCCGTGTTGATTACTTTACCGTCACGTTGGGAAACGATTATGCTGCATCCGACGGAGCAATAGGGGCAAACGGTAGTGGTTTCTTTAGCGTACTTGATCTTCAGTTCCTTTGCGTGCGCGGCCGCGGGCTTCAGGCTGATGCCCAAACCGCTTACCGCGGTGACAGCGCCGGAAAGTTTTAAGAAACCTCTTCTGCTGACGTTCATCGATTAATTTCTCCTTTCTGCATAAAGTCACAAGTTTTTTTGTCTGTATTATAAACTCAGCTATTGAACATTAAATTTGTATCTTATGACTCATGGTCATTTCACAAAATGTATATATATTATGGCAAGAGATGTCAATTTTTTTATTAGTCAGAAATCTAATAATTTCAAAGATATGTGTCATTTATGACATAAGATGAAGGAAATAACAATAAGATTGAAAATAATAATTTACTCTTTTCTGATAAGATTTACAAAATGTAGGTAAGTTCTGAGCGCCGGTGTGCCGCCGCCTTCGGAAATGATTTGAAAAACTTTCGTGGAATCAATGATGAGTGCTCCGCCAAGATGTGTCACAGGGGTATCCACGAAAAGTTCCGGCACCAGCGGCGTGGATGGCCCCATTAAGACAACCGACCGCGGCGCGCTCAGCAAGTTTATCGTTTCTTCAAAAGAATTATTCAAAAGCGTGGTGGCGGTAATAATCGTAACATCACAATTTTTGAGCGCTTTCTTTTTGTTCTCTGAAGAGAGCAATTCTATCCGTTCAGGATTCTTTTCAATTATCGTCAGTGTCGCTCCGGTGGCTCGAATGCGTTCGACCAGGGGCGAAAAAAGTCCAACCATGGCCACTTTCTCGTTGGGCCTAAGGTTCAGGTACGTTGTAGCTTCACGGTCTTCTGTGTTTTCTGTTTCGGGAAGAATAAGGGCGTTGGCTGTGGCTAGACCGATAGACCTATGCAAAGAGTTGTTTGCGGTAATGAGATATTTCAATGTTTCTACAGCGGGTGAGCCGACATAAGTGCCCGCTTCCTTTAAAACCGTGCAGCCACGGATGGAATTCTCCGGCAACACCGCGGCAAGCCCTGCCGCTCCGTTATCAAGTTTAACCCCCACATAACTCAGACCCAGGCGTAGATCATCAATCCGGCGATTTTGGGCCGATGATTCCAGCTGTGCATAAAGACGATTTAAAACAATTCCTGTTTTCAGCATGAGCAGCCTTTCTTTCTTACTTTGATTCTCGACGAATTTTCGGAATAATTAAGGGTGTCTTTTCTTTGTATTCGCTGTAAATTTTTCCGAAACGCTTCTCCAGTTCCGGTTCTTCAATGTATTTGAATTCTATAATGCTTATCAGAACGAACAGCGGTGTCATTAAGAATGTTAGTGCCACTGATCCCGCGAAAATGCCAATGCCCGCCATTACCATAAAGAGACCCGTCATCATCGGATTGCGTGAGTAAAGGTAAGGGCCGTCGGTAATCAATTTAGGCGGAGGATTCACCGGCACAGGAGTTCCTTCCGTTTTTAAGAACTTCAGCACGCACCATAACCACAAAGCAGAACCTCCGATCAGCAGGGGCAAAGAGAGCATTACGCGGAAAGGTTTCGGCGCGAATTTTGGCAATCCCAGGAAACTATCCAAATAAAAAGAAACAAATATCAACAGCAAGACAATAAAGGAAAAAACAAAACCAAACACAGGAGTAAGCAACACGCGTGTTTTCGTTGCTCCGGTAATTATTTTATATATATAGTTTATGATCCCTTCAATAAGTTCTTTCATAGATATCTGACATTGAATGGAAAAAGCATTCTTAACTTCTGGGGGAGACAGTATCCTCAAACAATTTTTTAATCTATTGTCTTGACCGCAGATACTTCCGAGTACGGTGTTTCTCCCCGGCAGTTAAGGCATTTATCCCCGTCGCGCGTAGGATAGGCTTCGCCGCAAACCGGACAAATATCCACCGGGCCCATTTTCTTGCGTCGGATTTTTTCCGGTTCAACCTGCACATATTGGATGCTAAGCAGGCCGTGTCCGGCTTTTTTGATTTGGGCTAAAAGCAAATCCGAATCCTGTTCGTTTTTTTTCTTTTTTTTCAGATACCAGTCGCGTATTTCCGGCCACGCTTCAAGCTTTTTCGTGTCCAGGTAAACGCGCACGCCCCTGCCGCTGTATTTTTCATACAATGTCACGGCAAATTTGCCGAAATTGACGATGGAAAGCCAGCCGTTGCCGATTGTGCAGGGAGTGAGAATCTGCACGGCGTCGGGCAGACAAACGGGTGTTTCACAGATGGCGTCGAAAAATTCGCCTTCTGGCAAGTTTTTCATTGCCAGGTCAACAATAAAACCACCGATAATCAGGCCCGGCGCAAGTGAACCGTGAAAGGATTTAACCAGATGAAGATACTCTTTGTAGGAATAGGTGCAAATGTTCATAAATAATTCAACTCCTGAAAGTAATCATAATAAACTTCAGCGCTAATATACTAGCGATAAACGCGGTTCTCGCGCCGCACGAAAGGGTGGTTCCACGGAAGGTTCGCGGACGATCATTTTTTGCATCCATTGATGGTCGATTTTCCCGTCGACGACAGGAAGAATTTCATCGGCCAAATATAGCGCCTCCGTTATATCATGCGTAACGTAGATAATCGGGAAAGACATGTTTCCTTTTAAATTTTTCAATTCTTCGCGCAGGCCGCGCCGAGTGACGGCGTCCAGCGCCGAAAAAGGTTCATCAAGAAGCAATATCCGGGGATGCCTGGCCAGCGCCTGACAAATCGCGCAACGCTGTCGTTCGCCGCCAGAAACCATATGAGGTTTGCGCTTTTTCAAGTGCCCGATTTTAAAGATGGAAAAAAGTTCATCAACTTCCTTTTTATCCACAGCGGCAAACGCCGCATTATCGAAAAGATTCAGATGTGGGAAAAGGTTATAATCTTGGAAAACATATCCGAGCCGACGTTTTTGCGGCGTAAGATTGATATTTTGCGCTGAGTCGAGCCAAATTTCATTGTCGAAGATAATCCGACCTTCCGCCGGTTTTCCCAAGCCGGCAAGCATGCGGATGATTGTTGTTTTGCCGCCTCCAGATGGACCGATCATTACCAGCATGTTATTTTTCGCGCAGGAAAAAGACACATCCAGATCAAAATATTTCAGTCCTTTTTTAAGAGAAGCTTCGATGGTCATTTCTGCATACCTTCGTTAAGTTTGTTAACCAGCAATAAAAAGGCGTAACTAATGGGGATGAAGCTCAGCGCGATCATCCCCGCCGTCTGATAGTTCATCATTTCCACGGCTTCGTAAATCGCGATAGAGGCGACTTTTGTTTTACCGGGGATACTGCCGCCGACCATAAGTAAAACACCAAAAGCTCCGATCGAGTGCAAAAAAACCAAAACCGCCGCCGCCGCAATACCGTTTATGGAATTGGGAATAATTACTCGGAAGAATGTTGCGCGTTTCGACAGTCCAAGCACATAAGCCGCTTCCAGCAAGCGCCGGTCAATTTTGGAAAAAGCGGCTTTCATCGGTTGTACGGCGAAAGGAATACTGTAAATAGTGGAAGCTATAGTTATTCCGATAAAGGTGAACAGAAGGGACTCTCCGGTAAGAAATCCCCATGCTTTGCCGACAAAACCTTTCGGTCCCATTATAATAATCAGGTAAAAACCTATTACCGTAGGCGGCAGCGCCATGGGCAAGTAAAGTAATGCTTCTACGAGTGATTTCCCCGTGAAGCGGCAGTAAGCCAACAGGTACGCGACAGGTGCGGCAATAAACATCAAAAAAGCAGTTGTTACTACGGCTAATTTTAATGTCACGTAAAGCGCAAGATAATCCATTTAACGGTAACCGTACTTGATTTTTATATTTTTTGCCCCGGACGAATTCAGATATTCCACGAATTTTTCCGTCGCGGCGCGGTTTGTTGTTCTCTTCAATATGCAGGCCGATTGAATAATTTCCGGCGCTTCATTGATGACATAAAAGCAGCCTTTTTTCCCTTCCTCGCTGAGCGTGGCTGACATAGCGCAAAAACCAGCGTCAACAGCGGATGTTGACGCGTATTGAAAGGATTGTGCCACGGTTTGAGCGACAACCAGTTTGCTCTGCAAAGCGTTCCAAATTCCGACTACTTCCAATGCTTTTTGAGCCGCAGCTCCGTAAGGCGCCGTTTGCGTGTTGGCGATGGAGATTTTTTTTATCTTTTTGTTTTTTAGTGCCTCCGGCCAAGTTTTTGCCTTGCAGAAATCTTCATTGGCTGACCATAAAATTGACTGCCCTTTAGCGTAAACAAAAGGCGTATCCGCCAAACCGTCTTTATTTAAGAGAGCGGGTCTTTCCTCGTCGGCGGACAGGAACAGGTCATAGGGCGCGCCGTTTATTGTCTGGCTGTAAAGATTTCCCGTGGAAGAAAAAGTTCCCTCAACTTTAATCTGCGTTTTCCCTTCAAAATCTGCTGCTATTTCCTTGAAGGCGGAAATAAAATTTGCCGCGACCGCAACAGATATTTTTTCCTGGGCGGAAACGGAACAAGGAAAAACAACTAACAATAAAATCAATAAAAAATAATGTTTTTTCATTTTCTGGGACATTCCTTTAATTGTGTTATTAATAGCATATAAATATTTAAAAAAACACCCCGCGATCAGCGCAGGATGTTTCCCCCTTTTTTTTACTTGAGTTTATCAATCCGCACGGCGCAGGCTTTATATTCAGCCGTTTGTGTAACCGGGTCATAAACAGGGTTGGTCAGCCAGTTGGCGCAACCTTCACGAAAATGGAAAGCCATCCACACCAGCCCTTCGGGAACCTGGTCTGTAACGCGCGCCTTAACGACTACTTCGCCCCGCCGCGATTTAACAGAAATCATCTCTCCATTGGTGATGCCTCTTTTAAGCGCATCAGCGGCAGAAATGTCCGCTGTTTCCTCGCTCAGCAGATCGTTGATCCCCTCGGAGCGTCCGGTTTGTGTCCGGGTATGATAATGATACAGACGACGTCCGGTGGAAAGCACCAGTGGATATTCTTTATCGGGTACTTCCGCGGGTGGAATCCAATCGATCGGCTTGAGTACACCTAAGCCGCAGGTGAAGCACCCATCTTTGTGTAGAGTCGAAGTGCCGGGATGATCTTCATTGGGTGCGGGCCATTGAATACCGTCATTTTCCAGTCTCCGGTATTTTATTCCGGATAAAGATGGCGCAAGCACCGAAACTTCATTATCCCATATTTCCTGAGCGCTGTTGGATTCCCATTGGTGGCCCATCTTCCGGGCGATTTCCTTGAAAATCCACCAGTTTGGTTTAGCATCACCCGGCGCAACACTTGCCGTGCGCACGCGGTTGATACGGCGCTCGGAACTGGTAAACGTACCGTCATTTTCACTCCAGGCAGCTGCGGGCAGAATCACATGCGCAAACCGCGTTGTTTCCGTTGGGAAAATATCTTGGCAGACCAGAAACTCCGCTGAGGCCAAGCAGTGTTCCACGTGACGAATGTCCGGTTCGGTATTGGCCAGATTTTCACCAAAGACGTAGAGGCACTTTATTTTTCCGCTGGGCAATGATTCCAGCATAGTCGGCATCATCATGCCCGGTTTGTCCGGGAGTGACTTTACCTTCCAGGCTTTAGCAAATTTTTCTCTGACCTCCGCGTTATCCACGCGCTGATAACCCGGGAAAACATTGGGTAAGGCGCCCACATCACAAGCTCCCTGCACGTTGTTCTGGCCGCGAAGCGGATTTACGCCGCCGCACTCGAAGCCGACGTTTCCCAGAAGCATCTGAAGATTAGCGCAGCTCATGACATTGTTTACGCCGCAGATATGCTCGGTGATGCCCAGGGTGTACATAAGCATCGCTGGTTTAACAGAAGCCAAGCGGCGCGCAACATCTCTAATCATATCAGCGGTGACACCACTGATTTCTGCGGCGCGTTCAGGAGGATATTCCATCACCTTCTTTTTCAGGTCTTCAAAACCGACCGTGCAAGAGTCCACATATTTTTTGTCATATAGGTTTTCATTAATGAGCACATTCATCAGGCCGTTGATGAAAGCGACATCCGAGCCTACTTTGATTTGCACATGAAGCTGCGCGAAATCAACCATGTCTGTCCGACGTGGATCAACAACAATAAGTTGTGCGCCTCCCAGCATGGCATCTTTAACAAATGTCGAGGCGACCGGATGAGCCTCGCTCATATTTGTGCCCACCATTAAAATCATTTTTGCTTTCTTGAAGTCGGCAAAAGAATTCGTCATTGCGCCCGAACCAAATGAAGTCGCGAGACCCGCGACGGTTGGAGCGTGTCAGGTACGCGCGCAATGATCTATATTGTTAGTACCAATCACCGCGCGGAAGAGTTTTTGCATTTGATAGGAATCTTCATTAATGCTGCGGGCGCAGCTTACGCCGGCTATGGCGTCCGGTCCGTCTTTTTTAATGATTTCCTTGAATTTTGAAACGATCAAATCAAGCGTCTCATCCCAAGGCGCTTCACGGAACTTACCGTCTTTCTGCCGAATCAGCGGCGTTTTAAGTCGATCTTCGGAATAAATAAAATCATAAGCAAAGCGGCCTTTCACGCAAAGTCTTCCCTGATTCGGCTGGGCGTCTTCCACGGCCGTTACCTTGACGATTTTTCCTTCCTTGATATGCAACCACTGCTGGCAGCCCACGCCGCAGTAGGGACAAGTTGTTCGTATTTTTTGTGTTTCCCAGGGGCGGCCTAAGCCTTTGGCTTTTTTTTCGGTTAAAGCGCCAACGGGGCAGACCTCCACGCACTGACCGCAGAAAACACATTCGCTGTCGTTGTCATTATATGCTTTATCGCCACCGGTTACGATTTTACTTTTTGCGCCGCGATAGCCATAAGAAATTGCCCGGTTAACAACAACTTCGTTACAGGCCTGGACGCATCGTCCGCAGAGAATACAGCGGCTAAAATCTCGGATAATAAAAGGGTTTTGATCTTCGATGGGATAGATATCTTTCTCATCTTTTTCCGGGAATTGCAGTTCGGTGATTTTATAAAAATAGGCGAGATCCTGCAGTCGGCAATTGCCATTAGATTCGCACGTCAAGCAGTTATGTTTGCCGCTCGCCAACAAAAACTCTATATTCATTTTTCTTGCACGGTGTACCAACTCGGTGTCCGTAAATACTTCCATTCCGGGTGTCACCGGCGTCGAGCAGGCGGCCATTAATGTCCGCGCTCCTTTAACTTCCACACAACAGATTCGGCAGGCCCCTGTTGGAGATGAGCCTTTCAAATAGCAGAGAGTTGGTATTTCCACACCGCCGTTGCGGGCAGCATCCAAAATCATCTGTCCTGGCAGGAAAGGTGTTTCTTTGCCGTTCAAATAAAATTTGTCATTCATGTTTTTGTTTCCTGAATTCTATTTGGGAAAGCAGGGATATGTCAATACTGACATATATACTTGTACACATACAAAACTACGTTTTAGATGTCAATATAAATAATACCCGGCGGAAAATCGAAATGCCGCGATTAACTAAAATTATTCCATGAACAGGAAGTCATTGGAGTATATCCTTTATCCTGCATGAGCATATCCAAGTGTATTAAGCTTATAGAGGAGACATCCATGTCGCGCGCGAAAAGCTTTCCCGCGCGATAAATCGTTATTAAATACTTTTTGCATTTATCGCAGACAAAAGCAGATTCCTGCGTTTTATTTTCGATATAAAAATAATCCATACCGCTTGCTGCTTCATTTTCACAGTAAGGACAAACCACACGGGTGAAGTACCAGTCATGACCGCACGAACTACAGTGCAAAAATCTTTTGCCCCCTTCTTCTTCAATAAGAGCTATTGAAGGAAAAGAGCCACAGATTGGGCAATAGCCTTTTTCCCAGTCAAATTCACCCAGTTTTGCCGTTATATCTTTTGCCCGCCTTTCTAAAATGACGCGGCTGACCAGATTCATTAAGAAAGAGGTATTAGAAGGAGATATTTTTAGTCTTTCTGACCATTCGCCTGTTCCTTTATTTTCTTTTACTGCGGCTGCCGTAAAAAAGGTTATCGGCTGGATTTTGTCTTCTTTAATGAATCCTAATATTCGATCAATATCTTCTGTGAGCTTCGAGAAGCCTTCTTTGACTGCTTCAGCTATAGACAGAGTAATTTCTTTTAACGAATCTTCCGGTGAAAACAGGTTAAATTGATGGCTGACTGGCACGCCATTTTTTAGCTTATCTTTATCAATAGATGAATAATCCAACTTGGTTAAATTAACGGAAGAAGATAAATGTCTTTGTCTGATTATAATGGGGCCAAATGCTTTCAGAAGTTCACTTGCGTGTGGATTTTGCTCCACCGCGCGGGCGATAATTTGGTCCATTATAGACGCCAGTGTCTTGTTGAACATTATTATGTAAAACCTTTCCGCTTAGCAAAAAACGGCGCACACCCCAATCGATGTGCGCCAATTGTTAAGCATATAATTTAAAATTCAGTTTTTTTGCCCTTAAGCTTTTTTCGAGTTTTCGTCTTTGTAAACAATCAGCTTTCCCTCGTGCTCCATTTCCTTGAGCCACTTGGGATGCTGCTTTTTGAGCCACGCTCTGGTCACCCACCCGCCGGTCATCGCCGGTAACGAACCCGGTGAACCGATGGTTCCCAGATACAAGTGAATGAAGAAGAAGGCAAAGATAACGACAAATCCCAATACATGCAGCGGATACATCCAGCGCAGCACTTCCATCGGCACAAAGCCTGGCTGTAACCACATGAAAAAACCGGTGACCACCATCAGCGCACCGAAAAGAGCCACCGTCAGAAAAAACGCCTTCTGACCGGGATTGTATTTGCCCACTTCCGCCACATGGTCAACATGCCACAGATAACCGCCGGCCGCCTTTATCCATTCCCAATCTTCGGGAAAGACAAAAATCCCCGCTTCTTTCCACCACATTTTGATGGCCAAAATGAGCGCGACAGTGAAAATGATCGCGGTGAAATTGTGGACAATCTTTAATCCTTTCAACCCGCCCATAATCACGCCCAGAAAGTTGAGGGATTCAAACATCATTCCCAGTCCCGTGTAGCACAAAAGCAGGCAGGAAATGGCCAGCATCCAGTGGACGAATCTTTCATATCCGCTTGTCGCTTTTATCATTCCGTTTTTCGGTTTCATTGTTTTATTCCCTCCCTTCCGTCTTAACATCATCGCCGGGCTCCGGGTCGGGTCGCTTCGGCCCGTGCAGAATATAATGCAACAGTGAGCCGCCAATCACTCCCCCCGCGCCCAAAAGGCTTAAGGGCTTGAGCAGGTCTTTCCAAATAAACACGGAAAGCGGAACTTTTGGATTTTTTGGCAGTTCGTCATAAATTTCCGGTTTGTGACGCAAAACGTAAATCACGTGTGTGCTGTTTACAAATTTATCTCCGTAAACATTGGCGTCACCGCCGAGCTTTTCTGCTTTGGCGTAAGCTTTCTTGATCATCTCGTCCTTTGGACCGATAGTTAAGGCACCGGTGGGGCAGGATTTGACGCATGCAGGAGACAAGCCTTCCTTAAGTCGGGAATAACAAAGATCGCATTTATATACTTTATCCGTCTTGGAGTCATAACGAGGAATGTTAAAGGGGCACGCCGCGACGCATTCCTTGCAACCGATACATTTTCCCCGGTAAATACCCACCGTTCCTAAATCTGTGTGGTACAGGGCGCCACTGGGGCAGACCTTTACGCAGGCGGCGTCGGTGCAGTGCATGCAACCATCTTTGCGGAAAAGCCATTCAAAAATTCCGTCTTTTGTTTCATACTCCTGAAAGCGGATCAGCGTCCAGGTATTCCATTCCAAGTCAGGAGGATTTTGATAGCTTCCCCTGTTTTTTGTTCTTAGGCCGGGTAATTCATTCCATTGTTTGCAGGCGACCTGGCAACCCCGGCACGCGGTACAAAATGTCGTATCGATTAATTTTACAAATTCATTTCCGTTCATCGTCTTCCTCCTCCTATATCCTGGTTACGTTGACCATGAACGCCTTGTACTCGGGGCAGAAGGTGTTCGCGTCACCAGCGGTTGGGGTTAAAAAGTTTGTACTGTCTCCGCCGTCTTTGGGATGGAGCCAGCCATAATTAAAGGGAAGGCCGACCTGATGAACTGTTTTTCCTTCCACCTCGAAAGGCTTAAATCGCTTTGTGACCATAGCCACGCATTCCACTTCTCCGCGTATTGAAGAAACTTTCACTTTTTTACCGTTTTTAATGCCTTTTTCCTTGGCCAGTTGTTCGCCGATTTCCACGTAAAGTTCCGGCTGCATTTCCAAGAGCCATGCCTGCCAACGAGTCAATGCTCCGGAGCACCAGTGTTCCGTGCAGGAATACGTTGTGCAGACATAAGGGAATTTTTCGCTCGCGCTGGCAATCTTATCCATTTCACCTTTAAATATTTCCGCAGCCGGATTGATTCTCTGGGAAGACATGGGATTTTTCTCCAACGGGCTTTCTAACGGTTCATAGTGTTCGGGGAACGGACCTTCGACCATACCGGGTCCAAACAAAGCACCCAGGCCATCTTTGTGCATAATGAAGGGATATTTACCCTTCTCTTTGTCTGCCATGGGCGGCCACGGTCCATCAGGCACGTCGCCCACCCATTTGTCGCCTTTCCATTCCAGAATATTGCGTTTGCGATTGTAGGGTCTGCCATAAATATCGCAGGAGGCGCGGTTATAGAGAATGCGGCGGTTGACCGGCCAGGCAAACGACCAGTTGGGGAAAAGCCCTAGTCCAGTCGGGTCTTCTTTTCCTCTAGACATCATTTTGTTGATGCCCTCCGCGGTGTAACTTCCAGAAATGACCCAGTTGCCGCAGGCCGTTTTGCCGTCGGCCTGAAGATTTCCAAAGCCGGGTACAGGTTGTCCTTTTTTATACACTGTTGTTGTGCCCTTGGTCTTATCTTCAATGACCGTGTCTTCGAGAAATACGCCGTTGATCTGTTTGGCGACTTTCATGATATCAATGTGCCCTTTGCCGTCCAGATAATCCCACTTGAGATTGACGATGGCTTCCGCGTTGGGACCTCCTTCTTTGGCATACAGTTTTTTGATTTCCGCCATAATCTTGAGCTCGATTTCACCCACGGGAATGGCATCGCCGGGAGACTCGGCCGCCTTGTATTTCCACTGCACCCAACGTCCGGAGTTGCTTTGCGAGCCTTCCTTCTCCATCGAAGCGGAAGCGGGCAGCAGGAAGCATTCCGTCTTGATCTTTTTGGGGTCTACACCGGGACCTCTCCAGAATTCGTAGGTTTCATTGTTGAAAATATTTTCACCCACCAGCCAGTCCAGATTCTGGAGGGCTTTACGGACCTTGTTGGAATTCGGCGTGCTCACGGCCGGATCCGCGCCGATACAGAAGAATCCCTTGATTTTATCTTCATACATCGCATCGAACATGTGCATGGTGGAATAGGCTTTCCCGTCGTCCATCTTGGGCAGCCATTGATAGCCGAATTCATTGTCTTTTGTCGCCTTGCCGCCCCACAGGGATTTCAGGAAGCTGATAAAAAATTTCGGATAATTTGAATAATAGTTGGCCGACTGGGGATCTTTCGATTCCGGCGTGTATTTCTTCAGGTAACTTTCCAGTGTGCCTAAAGAGCCGGAGGGCGTTTTCAGATAGCCGGGGAGAACATTGTAGAGAATTGCATGGTCGGTGGAACCTTGGACATTGGGTTCGCCGCGCAGGGCGTTGATGCCGCCGCCCGCTATGCCCATGTTGCCCAGCAAAAGCTGAATGATCGACATGGCTCGGATATTCTGGCTGCCGACCGTATGGTGTGTCCAGCCCAGCGCGTAGCATTCCGTTCCGGCTTTGTCGGGACGACCGGTAGAACTGTATATTTCGTAAACTTTCAGAAGATTTTCTTTAGATACGCCGGTGATGCTGGAAACCTTGTCCAGGGTGTAGCGCGAGTAATGTTTTTTAAGCAATTGAAAAACGCTACGGGGATAAGAAAGGCTCATATCCCTCTGCGGAGCGCCTTTTGCGTCTTTATCGAATACCCATGTGTCTTTGTTATATTTTCGTTTGTTGGCATCGTACCCGGAAAACAGACCATCCTTGAAATAGAAACCTCTGTCCACGATAAATGACGCGTTGGTATAGTTGAGAACATAATCTTTGAAGTACTTCTTATTTTCCATGATGTAATTGATCATGCCGCCCAAGAAAGCGATGTCCGTGCCGGAGCGCAGCGGCACATGAAAATCACAGCGGGCGGATGTTCTGGTGTAACGGGGATCAACATGAATAATGGTTGCGCCTTTTTCTTTGGCTCTTAAGATCCATTTAAAGGCGATCGGATGATGCTCAGCGGCATTGCTGCCCATAATCAGAATGACGTCAGCATTTTTTAAATCACAGTAGTGGTTCGTCATGGAACCGCGTCCGAACGACTCTCCCAGAGCCGCTACAGATGGACTGTGTCAGACCCTGGCCTGGTGGTCAATATAGACAAGTCCCAGAGCCCGTGATTTTACGGTAATCAGCCAGCACTCTTCGTTGTCCACGTTGGAACTTCCATAGTGTCCGATAGTTTCGCAGCGGTTGACCAGTTCCCCCTTGGCATTTCTTTTGACAAATCCTTTGTCGCGCGTGTCTTTGACCAGGCGGGCGATCCGGGAAAGCGCAAAGTCCCAGTCTGTTTCTTCCCATTCCGTCCCGTAAGGCTTGCGGTAAAGCACCTTGGTGAGCCGGTGTTTGTTGGCCTCGGTCAGATCAAAAAGGCCGGCACCCTTGGCGCACAGCGACCCTTCGTTGATGGGGTGATCCGCGTCTCCTTCGATATTGATAATTTTTCCTGTAGATTTGTCCACGCTACAAATTAAACCGCAGCCCACGGAACAATAACAGCAAATCGTACTGACTTGCTTGGCTGTTTTAATGCGTTTCATTTTATCCAACTCGTCGGCGTATGCTCGTGTGGGTTTCAGGTTCAACCCCAAGCTAGACAAAGCAACTCCGCCGCCGACAGCGCCGGATAAAGTTAAAAAACCTCTTCGTGTAATTTGCATAAATTCCTCCCTGTTTCCCTTGTCAGTTACGTTGACTATGCCAAATTTGGCACAATATGACTTAAGGTCATAAATAAGTCAATATGTTTTATGTAACATATTGACTTAAGTTACTAATTGCCGACAAGGATGTAATAACTAATAGGTTTCACAAGGATTTTGTTGACAACACGTTGCCTAATTCCTTATAAGCAAATAAACCAGACATCCGGGGAGGGAAGCCCTATGAAAATCAAGTATAAAATCTGGATCGAAAAAGATGGTAAAGTGGTTTTCGGCAAGGGCCGTGATGATATTCTGAAAGCGATCGACAAGCATCGTAGCCTCAATGCTGCGGCGAAAAAGCTGGAGATGTCCTATCGTGCGGCGTGGGGCAGATTAAAGGCGTCGGAACAACGCATGGGGATGAAGCTGGTGGAAACGAGTACCAGAGAGAAATCAATGCAACTCACGCCGCAGGCGCGGGGGATTATTGATCGGTTTGAAAAGCTGGAGAAGGATGTGGAAAAACTTCTTCGGGAAACGGAGCAGGAGTTTCAAAAATTAATTCGATAGAAGGAATAAAAGTAACCGGCGAAATAGTGATTAAGTCAGTATGAGGCAGTGATTAACGCTTCAATCCCTTAATAAAAATGGTTAAGCCTTCTTTTACCAGCGTGTGAATTCTGTCGGCACGCTTGGACGGATTCCCCAGGAAAAGGAAAAGAGAAATGATTCCGTTCAGCAATCCCCAGATTGCATTTTGCGTCTGCCGGATGTCAATTGTCGGCAAAAAAGTCCCCTCGTCGATACCCTTTTGAAGGATGTTGGAAATAAATTTGATATTGTCATTCGTCGTGCGAATCAACTCGGCATTCTGTTCCGGCGTTAAATTCATCTGTTCCGTTTGCAGCATAAAGGTCATCAGTATTCTGAAGAGTTCATTATCGCTGAGAAAATTATCGACATAACGCTGCGAGTATTCCATTAAGAGTTCTTCTGCCGAAGCGTCTTTAGTGGCAAAATAAAGCAGGTCTTTATGGTGTTCGATGTTGTCCGCAACCAGAACCTGGGCATAGATTTCTTCTTTGCTGTCAAAGTATAGGTATATCGAGCCTTTGCTGACCCCCGCCTTTGCCGCGATACTGTCGACGGTTACGGCTTTGAATCCACGGTCAAAAAACAATTTACGCGCAGCCCTTAGTATATTGTTTCTTTTGTTTTCTTTTTCTTTTTTTCTTTTTTCCTGCGGGGACAAAGCAAACTCTCCTTCAACAATAGCGGGGGCATTATTTTCGGCGGTCGCTTTTATGACTAACGGTCAATTACATTAATATAAAGGCCGTGTCAAGAGAAAAAACCTGATTGTCCACAATGCCTATTTATTTGTGTGTTTACCTTAGTTTTTCCAGTTCGCGGACGATGCTTTCCAGGGGAGGCCTTTCATTTATATCGTGAACATCGATATAGCGAATGATTCCCTTTTTGTCGATAATGATAATCGCTCTTTCCGCTGTGCCGTCGGAACGCAATATGCCGAATTTTTGCGCCGTCGCTCCGTGCGGCCAGAAATCGGACAGCACCTCAAACCACAATTTTCCCATCTGGTTTGTCCAGGAGTGGAGTGTGGGAATATTATCCACGGATATGCCCAACAAGACGGCATTGTTTTCCTCGAAAATATCCTGCACTATGTTGTAGCCCGGCCACTGGTCGGAACAAACCGGCGTCCAGGCGGCAGGGACGAAGGAGAGAACAACATTTTTCTTGTTGCGATATTCTTTGAGAGAAATTTTTTTACCGCTTATTGAGGGGAGAGTGAATTCGGGCGCTTTTTGTCCGTTTTTAACTTTCAGCACGCTGTCAATGGGTTTTAGCCTGCCGGTTTGATACACATTGTCCTTGTAAGCTTCCGACAGGGCCATGGCACTGTGCGCAAGCAAACAACTAATAAATAGGGATAAAACTACCTGCTTTTTCATTTGTTCCCCCTGTTATTTTACACCGGTTGTTTTTACGACTTGCTCCAGGAAGGCTTTAACGTCTTCATGCGCACCCAGTTTGGAATATAAAACTTTAGGTTGTTCGGAACCGTCTAATTTGGCCACGATAAAATAAGGAGTTCTTACTTCGCCGACGATTTGATGAATTTTAAAATCGGCATCAGGGATTAAGGGAAACTCCACCTTATACTTCTTTTTGTAGGTATTTACTTCAAACTGCGTATTTCCCGCGCCGATACCGATAACTTTAATTTTGTCTTTTGTGCGTGAATCGCTTTCGATTAACGCGTAAAGACGGTTGATATTAGGCGCGTCCGCCTGGCAGTAAGGGCAATACATACTGAAAATTTGTATGATTACCGCCTGTGTCTTTATCTGATTTATTTTAAAATAACCGTTTCCGGATAAGCCGAGGTATTTGAGAAGCGCCTTATCCGCTGGTTTCAGCAGCTCCATTTCCGGCAAATTATCTCCGACCTGAGGAGTTTTCTGCGCGAAGACGGACACAGAAAAAAGGCAAACCAAAAAAACAATGGCCAGTGCGGCGACTATTTTTTTCGACATAATATTTCTCCTGATTTTTTAATTGCGTGCCATTAAGTGACGGATGGCTTTTTCCAATCCATCCAGCGAAAGCTCAAACATAGGAAACACTTTTCCGATGTTTTTTATTGTCCAGGTGTAATCCCAGTCCGTCTGTGGTACCGGATTTAGCCAGACGCTGTGGCGGAAAAGCTTGGCCAATTTTTGCAGGTATTCGATGCTCGGCTGTACATATTTTTGATTCATGTAATAAATGGCGCCATTATGATTCATGAGTTCGTAGGGAGCCATGGAAGCATCGCCGACAATTATCAGACGCGTTTCCGGGTCAGCGCGCATGAAGTCCTCAATCGGCACCGGTTTTTTTAAGCGCTGCGGATCAAGCCATGCTTGTTTGTAGATGGTGTTGTGGAAATAGTAAATTTCTAATTCTTTAAATTGAAACTGCGCGTAGTGAAAAAGCACCTGAACTATTTCCACGTAGGGGTCCATGGACCAGCCGCCGTTGTCAATCATCAGTTTTATTTTCAGGCGGTCGGCCAGACGGCGGTCGAAAACTATTTCAATTTCCCCCGCGTTGCGCATTGTCTGATAGATTGTTTTGCTTACATTAACCATGTCCTGCGGGCCGGCGGGCTTTAAATGTTTCAGCCTCTTGAGCGCCTCACTGATTTGCGAGGCGGTAATGGGGCCTTCCTGAGAATAGTCCCGGTAACGGCGCTCCATGGCTACTCTGACAGCCGATTTACTCCGTGAAACTCCGCCCACGCGCATCCCGCCGGCATGTTCTCCCGAATGTCCCACCGGCGATGTCCCATACGTGCCGATCCAGTAATCTCCGCCTTGATGCGCCTCGGTTTGTTCTTTGAGACGATCCAGAAAGTATTGCATTAGTTCCTCCGGCGTCATTTTCTTGAGGTCTTCTTCGGGAACACCCAGCGCATTCGCCATAGCTCCTGGATCTCTAAGCCACTCAGAAAGCATCGCTTTGGCCAACTCGCTTAGCTCCTCCTGTGTTGGTTCGATTTCCGTTGCGCCGCGGAAGGCGACAGAAAAAACCTGATCATAGGTATCAAAATAACGTTCACTTTTAACGAGGAGAGAACGAGCGGCAATGTAGAGATCTTCCAACGAACGCACCAGTCCCATAGAAAGCGCTTTTTGCAGGCGCAAGAATGATGTGGGGGAAATTGGGATCCCCTTGTCACGCAGCATGTAGAAAAAATTAATAAACATATCTTTGCCAGAAGCGGGTTAGCGGTTTATCGCCAGCTTTAAATCCGAACTCTTTTTGAATAAGACGCCCAGGTAAGGTACTGTTCCTTCCTTAAGCTCTTTCCAGTGAAAGTCCGGATCGGACTGCAGGGCGCGTATCCAATTAATCAGTTCGCGCGTGGCCGGTTTTTTCTCCACGCCGTTGATTTCTCTTAAGTGGTAAAATGTTTCCATGCATGCCGACGCCAGATCGTTTTTTAGCTCGGGGAAGTGAACCTTGATTATTTTGCGCATCATGTCGTGATCGGGAAAGGCAATATGGTGAAAATTGCACCTTCCCAAAAAAGGATCGGATAAATCTTTTTTTGCATTTGACGTGATAACGATAACCGGCCTTTGCTTGGCTGTTATTGTTCGGTCGATTTCAATTATATCGAATTGCATCTGATCGAGAATATCTAGCATGTCATCCTGAAAATCTGTGTCGGCCTTGTCGATTTCGTCGATTAAGAGAACAACTCTCTGGTCGGAGGTAAAGGCCTGGCCGATTTTCCCCATTTTTATATATTCTTCAATTTTGCTTACATCGCGGCCGGAATCCCGGAACCGGCTGTCGTTGAGGCGGGTGAGGGTATCGTACTGGTAAAGAGCGTCGATCAGTTTCATGCTGGATTTGACGTTAAGTATAATCAGCGGCATCCGCAGGTTTTCCGCTATTGCGTGCGCCAGCATGGTTTTTCCCGTTCCTGGTTCACCTTTGAGTAAGAGGGGCATTTCCAGCGCAATGGAAATGTTCACTATCTTGGCCAGCTCGTCATCAAGAACATAGTGCGATGCCCCGCTGAATTTTGCGGGACGATTTTCAATTTTCATAGTAATAAAACTCCTTCAGGTATTTTTCCATTTTTATCAATCAAATGAAAATGCAGGCTGCGTAACTGATTGACAGGGATTTCATCGGGTGGAAAACCTCGTCCGTTGCGCTTTTCAAGCAATTTGTTAAATTTTATAGCATGTTTTAAGAAAAATATTAAGCCTCAAAAATAGTTAAAAATATCTTGACATTAATGGATATTGCGGGTAAAAGCATGCACACTTTCGCAATGTATGCTTTATTACTCTACGAAAGGGAAAGTTGAATTTAGACATATTGATACACAAAGATAAACCGCCTTATTTTTTATGTCCGGGCGGTTTTTATTTCTGTCATTGTGTTGATTCGACTTTGGAAATTTGAGAAAGGAGGATTAGCACCATGTCAGAAGGCAAAGTAAAGTGGTTCAATGAACGCAAGGGTTTTGGCTTCATCGAGCAAGAAGGCGGCGCGGATGTGTTTGTTCATTTCAGTGCGATTCAGGCAGAAGGGTTTAAAACCTTGGCGGAAGGTCAGGCGGTAAGCTTTGATATTAAGCAGGGTAAAAAAGGACCGGAAGCGGAAAACGTAAAACCCCTGTAAGATTATTCAAACTTCACAAGATTGTGTGTACTCCTGAGCAGTTTATTTTTCTCGGGAGTACATTTTTTATTTTATAATTTTCGGTTTCATCATTTTCATCTTTTCACCCTCTTCTTACAGAGAAGTTATTGTAATCATCAATCGTATTAATATCACTTGACAAAAAAGAAGTATTTGAGTTACTTGCCTTTCTACTTAAGTGAACAGTTATCCTGAATTATTTCCTGTGGTCATATTAGGGGGGACAGGTAGTGTATTTCTCCGATAAAACGCGGAAAGCGTCTTTGAGACTTACTGAAGAATGGGAAAAAGATGTGCAAACATCGCTGAAAGATAATCCCGAGCAGAAGACGCGCTTTTCCACGGTTTCGGACATGGAAATAAAAAGGCTCTACACGCCGGAAGATATCCATGGCATTAATTTTGAAAAGGATGTCGGGGTTCCGGGTAAATTCCCCTATTTGCGTGGCAATCAGGCCACTGGTTACCGGGGCCGCTACTGGACGTTTAGGATGTTTTCCGGAATGGGCAGTGCTCAGGATACTAATCGCCGCTGGCATATGCTTTTGCGCGAGGGACAGACGGGGCTTTCCACTGCTTTTGATTTTCCGACACTGATGGGTTACGACAGCGATTCTCCCAAAGCGCTGGGTGAGGTGGGCAAATGCGGTGTAGCCATCGATACGCTGGAAGATTTTCTTGCTTTGGTGGAGGGAATTCCGTTGGATGAAGTGACCACGTCGATGACAATAAATCCTCCCGCAACTGTTTTATGGGCGATGTATTGTGCGGCAGCGCAGATCAAAGGGGTGCCGCTTGCCAAAATCGGCGGGACGATTCAAAATGACATGCTTAAGGAATTTATCGCGCAAAAAACTTTCATGTGCCCGCCGGAGCCGTCGGTAAAGCTTATCAGCGACACGGTGGAATTTGGGGCCGAGCATGTTCCCCGCTGGAACACCATAAGCATCAGTGGCTATCACATTCGCGAAGCCGGCTCTACTGCTGTGCAAGAACTTGCCTTTACTCTGCGTGACGGGATTGAGTATGTGGAGGATGTCATCCGCCGCAAGAAACTGCCGGTAGATGACTTTGCCGCCCGTCTTTCTTTCTTTTTTAATTCACACATCGATTTTTTCGAAGAAATTTGTAAAATGCGGGCAGCGCGGCGCATGTGGGCGAAAATCATGCGCAATCGTTTTGGCGCGAAGAATCCGCGGTCGCTGTGGCTGCGTTTCCACACGCAAACGGCGGGATGCTCACTCACTGCACAACAGCCGTATAATAACGTTGTCCGCACGACAATAGAGGCTCTGGCCGCTATTTTGGGCGGCACACAGTCCTTGCATACAAATTCGTTGGATGAAGTTCTTTGTCTGCCCTCTGAACACGCCGTGGAAATCGCCCTGCGCACGCAGCAGATTTTGGCGGAGGAAACGGGCGTGGCCAATACCATCGATCCTCTGGCCGGTTCTTATTTTATTGAATCGCTCACCAATGAAATGGAAGAAAAAGCATGGGAGTATATCGAAAAGATAGATGCCATGGGAGGCATGGTTGCCGCCATTGAAAAAGGATTTCCGCAGATGGAAATCGCCGATGCGGCATATAAATTCCAACATCAGTTGGAAGCGGGAGAAAAAATTATGGTCGGCGTAAATAAATATGTCACGGACAACCAACACACAATTCCGTTGGTGGAAATAGAGGAAAGAATCGGCGAGGAACAGATAAAGAGGTTAAAAGATATACGCCGTAAACGTGACAGCCGCGCCGTGAAAAAATCACTGGACGACATCCGAAACACCTGTAAAAAAGGCGACAATGTCATGCCGTACTGTATAGAGGCGGTAAGGAATCTCGCCACGCTGCAGGAAATATGTGATGTTTACCGCGAAGTTTACGGAGAGTATAAAGACCCGGGGTTATTCTGAAAAGGCGGCAAACCGTTGTTTTGATTTGAGGAGATATTGCTATGCCGGAAAGAAAAATTCGTGTGATGGTAGCCAAACCTGGTTTGGACGGTCATGATCGCGGCGCGCGCGTTCTGGCGCGTTGTTTCCGCGACGCCGGGTTTGAGGTCGTTTATACCGGCTGTCATCAGACGCCGGAGCAGATTGCTTCCGCGGCCATTCAGGAAGACGTTGATTTGGTGGGTTTAAGCTGTCTTTCCGGAGCGCACCGCGCGCTTTTCCCGAAGGTTGTGCAGCTGCTGCGTGAAAAAGGCGCATCCGATATAACCGTTATTGGCGGTGGTATTATTCCCGAGCAGGATTTCCCTATGCTGTATGAGGCGGGTATTAAGGCGATATTCACCCCCGGCGCTTCACTGGACTCTATTGTGGAATGGATTAAGACCAATATAAAACCGCATTAAAAGCTAATTTTTTGATATGGATTCTTTGGTTAAAAAAATCTGCGCGGGCGATGTCCGCTTGGCCTCGCGCCTCATCAGAGATATCGAAGACAAACTTCCCGAAGCGAAAGCGAAAATCAAAAAACTTTACGCGTATACCGGTAAATCCTTTATCATTGGTATTACCGGCGCGCCGGGCGCGGGCAAAAGCACGCTGACCGACGCTTTGATAGCCGCGTTGCGCAAAAAAAATAAAACCGTCGGCGTTTTGGCCGTTGACCCCACCAGTCCTTTTACCGGTGGCGCCATATTGGGCGACAGAATCCGCATGCAAAGGCATGCGGAAGATGCGGGCGTTTTTGTACGGTCGCTCGCTACCAGGGGCGCTTTGGGCGGACTTTCCCATGCGGCGGGTGATGCCATTCACGTGATGGAGGCGATGGGCAAAGACATCATTATTGTGGAAACCGTCGGCATTGGCCAGCAGGAAATCGATATCATCAATCACGCACACAGTGTCGTTGTTGTTCTTGTTCCCGGGATGGGTGATGAAATTCAAACGATGAAGGCGGGGTTGATGGAAATCGCCGATGTTTTTGTCGTAAATAAAGCCAACCGCCCCGGCACCAATCAATTACAGACGGAACTGGCCTCGATGCTCAATCTGGCGTCCAAAAACGGTAAAGGCTGGCAACCGCCCATTGTCATGGTGGGTGACGCTTTTGAGCCTGGTGCGTTTGCCGAAAAAATCGCTGAGCTTGAGCGAAAAATCGAAGAGCATCACAAGTATCTGATAGAAAGCGGCAAGCTCACCGAGCGTATGCACCGCAAGGCAATGGCCGAAATCAATGATGCATTGAGCGCCTGTCTTCTGGAACCGGTTATACAGAAGCTTGCCTCCACCGGAGAGCTGGACAGTTTTGCCGAAAAAATAAAGAGCAGAAAAGCTGATCCCTATACCGTGGCGGAAGAAATCGCCAAAAATTATTTTATCAGGCAGGATAAAAAATGAACGCCGCAAAAAGCAAGAAATTTTCAAAAACCCGATCACAAAACAAGTCAGCCGTTAAAAATAAAATTAAAAAGACTGTCGCCAAAACGGACCATGGTTTGATAATGGTGTTTACCGGCAATGGCAAGGGGAAAACTACCGCCGCTTTCGGTCAGGCATTACGCGCTATCGGTCAGGGTTATAATGTTTTTATTGTGCAGTTTATGAAAGGCAGAAAATACGGCGAATATATCGCCGCGCGAAAATATCTGCCTGGTTTGACCATCCTTCGCGCCGGACTTGACAGTTTTGTTATGCGTGATAATCCCGCTACCATTGACATCGAGATGGCGCAAAAAGGTCTGGCCGCGGCGGAAAAAGCCATCAAAAGCGGCAAATATGATATGGTTATTCTTGATGAAATAAATGTGGCGCTGGATTTTAAGCTTATCAGCCTGCCGGAAATCATTGCGCTAATCAAAAGTAAACCCGCAAATCTTGATGTCATCCTAACCGGACGTTACGCGCCTGCGGAAATAATCGAGATTGCCGATACTGTCAGCGATATTCAGGAAATTAAACACCACTACAATAAAGGCATTAAGGACCGCGCGGGTGTCGAGTACTAAACGGCACATCTTTGAAATAAACGGAGAAACTTTATGTTTGCATGGTTGACCAGTCCGGAAGCATGGGTTGCTCTGGGGACATTGACAGCGCTGGAAATTGTTCTCGGGATAGACAATATTATTTTCATTTCGGTGCTTGTGGGAAGACTGCCCGAGCAGAAAAGGAACTTCGCTCGTAATACCGGTTTGCTGCTGGCCATGGCTACGCGTCTGGCGCTTTTATTTTCCATCGTGTGGGTAATCGGTTTGACCGCGCCCTGGTTTACGGTTTTTGGCCAGGGAATATCCGGGCGTGATATTATTTTAATCGGCGGCGGACTTTTCCTTCTGGCGAAAGCGACCTACGAAATTCACGGCAGTCTGGAGGGGATCGGGGGAAAAAAGCCCAAGGCGTTGTCAACCGGCGTAGCGGCGGTTCTTTTCCAGATTGCCGTTCTGGACATTGTTTTTTCTCTGGATTCCGTTATTACCGCTGTTGGTTTGGCCCGGCATATTTCCATAATGGCTATTGCCATCGTCATCGCCGTGGGCGTAATGTTGTTTTCCGCAAAGCCTATCAGCATCTTTGTGGATAACCATCCAACAATAAAAATGCTGGCGCTTTCTTTCCTTATTTTGGTAGGGGTAACGCTGATTGCCGAAGGATTTGAAGTGCATATTCCCAAGGGCTACATATATTTTGCCATGGCGTTTTCGGTGTCGGTGGAAATGCTCAATCTGCGCCTGCGTGCCAGGGAGGTAAAACCAGTAAAACTGCGCAAAAATATTTAATCGGTAATTGTGTGTGTCAGAAATCAAACGACATGAACAGGAGAGGCCGTTTGAAAAAAATTTTTATTAAAACGGATGAGGAATTCAAACAATACTGGAAGCATTATGTACTGCAGAGCGTTCTCGCAACGCTGGCTGTATTTATCGTCATTTCTTTTCTGAGCCTGCAGCATGCCGTGATTGTCGCTTCCCTCGGCGCTACCGCCTTTATTGTGTTTGCCATGCCGGCAAGCATTACCGCCCGGGCCAGAAACGTCATCGGCGGGCACATAGTCGGTTTATTTTGCGGATTTTTGTTTTCTTTAATCCCGCATACGGTCTTGGTGTCTTCCGTTTTGGTATATTCGCTGGCTGTGGGAGTTGCCATCTTTACGATGGTTATTACGGACACGGAACATCCGCCGGCGGCAGGCACCGCTCTTGGCGTGGTGATGACGGGAATAACCCTTAATGTATTGATTGCCGTTACCGGGAGTATAGTCATTCTTTCTTTGATTCACTGGTTGTTTAAACCGTACTTGAAAGATTTGACCTGATAAAATATTCAACCAGTTCTGTCGGAGGATAAAATGCAATTCTGGAAATCAAAAAAAGAAAAAATACACAGACGAAACATAGAGGTGACTACATATGAGTATGATGGTCAAAGAATAATCGTAGAAGGTTTTCTCCTCGATGAACGCTTTCATGAATCCCGTATCGTAACCGGAGAAAAATTTCCACCCGGTGTCATTCACCATATGGCCATACGGCTGCTGATTAATTGTTCAAACTTTGTGATTGAAGACATTGATGCTGATTTAATCTCTGTTCCCAGAGATTTTTGCCGGGAGGTTCTTGAATGTCTCGCTCCCATTAAGGGGATGGTGCTTACCAAAGGTTTTACGGCAAAAGCAAAAAAACTGGTTGGAGGCAGCAAGGGATGCACCCATTTGCTGGAGTTGCTTTTGGCTATGGCCCCGGCAGCCGTCCAGGGGTATGGATCATACCAGGAGAAGAAGTCGGAAGTTTTTGACCCTGCGCACGAGAAAATGGCTTTGCAATTTTTTATCAACACCTGTCATGCGTGGCGCGAAGGGGGGCCTATTGTGGAGAAGTTAAAGAAAAGATTGAATATGAAACAGCTTTAGCGCAGAAAACGAAAGCCACTGAGATGCCGCCTTTTTTGCTTTGCAGTTTACGCGATTGTATGCGGGAAGAAATTAATCCGAAGAAGAAAGTCTAAAATATGGCCGTTGAAAAGATAAAATCGACAACAATAATATTGTTTGCTTTCCGCTGTATTCCTGGACTCCTGCGCAAGGGATTATTTACTGGTTTGTTTTTGATATTTTACCATCTTGGTGTCAAGAACCGTTTGATAGCCCTTCACAATCTGCAGCGTTCCTTCCCGGAAAAGGATGCCGGGGAAATTATCAGAATTGCCAAAGGGGTATATCGTCATTTTGCCATAGTGGCGGCGGAATTTTTCGATATGCCCTCGATTACCAAAGAGAATATCCATAAATGGCTGGATGTGGAAGGTTATGAAAATTATGAGAAGGCTATTGCCAAGGGGAAGGGCATTCTTTCCATTGTCGCCCATTTTGGAAATTGGGAACTATTGCCGGTCGCCATACCTATTTACGCCAAACCGATGTATATTGTTTACCGTCCTTTGGATAATCCACTGATTGATAATATGGTTGAATATGTGCGGACTATGGGCGGTAATTCCTTGATTCCTAAAGGCGGGTCAGGCAAGCAAATTATGGAATTATTAAAAAAGAATGAGATTATAGGCATTCTCAGCGATCAGAATGTCGCCTCCTATGAAGGAGTTTTTGTCGATTTTTTTGGCCGTCCCGCCTGCACGGGAGTCGGGCTTGCCGTTATGGCCATGCGTTCCGGCGCGCCCGTAATTGCCGTTTTTCCGGCCAGGCAGAAGTCGGGAAGATACAAGGTTATAGTCAAGCCGGCCATGGAATCTGTCTGTACGGGCAACTATGAGGCGGATCTGGTTTTCAATACACAGCGTTTCACGAAAGTGATTGAAGAAATTGTCCGCGAATATCCGGAGCAGTGGTTCTGGTTCCATCAACGCTGGAAAACAAAGACGTGCCAAACGCAATAGGCGGGTTGATAACATCCAGCGCGTAAAAAAATCTTGGTAAAAATACTAAGAACTTGTTAAACACAAACGCCTCTTGGCGTTTTACGTTTTTTATTAAATGGTCAGGCAAGAATATTTTACTGCATTGCGCTACCGGAGCGGGATATTGTCAAAACAATGAGAACGTTTTGCACGGAGAGAAGATACTGATGTTCTCCTGTATTGGATATTTCTCCCCGCCGATGTTCACCGGGAACAACAAAAGAAGATTATGCAGGATTTCACTGAAGGCAGTATCGGGAAACACGTAATTAATTTCGGCACGCCGTTGATGCTGGGCAACCTGCTTTTATCCTTTTACGGTATCATCAATCTGATCTGGGTGGGCCGGCTGTTGGGGCATAAAGCCGTGGCCGCCGTTTCCGCCACCTTGCCGATTATCATGCTGTTGCCCGCTTTTCTTATCGGACTGGGCATGGCCACCAACGTTCTCATCGCGCAGGCGTTCGGACGCAAAGACACCGCGTTGCTTAAAAAAATCCTGTCCAATTCCTTCTTCGCCTCGCTGACCTTCTGCCTGCTTATTTCCGCCGTGGCCGTGCTTTTGGGACGCCGGATGCTTATCTGGATAAACGTTCCGCCGGAAATTCAGGATATGGCTTTGTCTTACCTGACCATTATCGTGGCGACGCTGGTTTTTCAGTTTTTCATCAATTGGATGACCGGCATGTTGCGCGGTTTGGGCGACGCCAAAACCGTCGTGAAAATTCTTGTTCTGCTCACTGTTTTCAATATCATCTTCGTCCCGCTTTTTATCCGCGGCGCGGGCCCTCTGCCGCCTCTGGGAGTGGCCGGCGCGGCGTGGGGCACGGCGCTGGCAGCCGCAGCGACCTGTGTCATTGGCTATATTTATCTGCTGCGGCATAACCCTTACATCAACATGCATGGCTGGGATTATAGTTTGGATTGGCATATTATCCGCGAGGTTTTTGTCATCGGCGTGCCCGCCTCGCTGCAGATGATTGTGATATCGCTTTCCGGTGTCATCATTATTTCTCTGGTCAACACTTTCGGCACTGATGTCACCGCGGCTTTCGGCATCGGCATGCAGGTGGATATGCTCGCCACCATTCCTTTTATGTCCATCGGCATGGCGGCGACTTCTATTGCCGGCCAGAATTTGGGCGCGCATATGCTGGAACGTGTTTTTGAAACGATGCGCAAATCGCTGTATTTCGCACTGGCCATTGGAATTTTCTGCACGGTTGTTCTATCCGTTTTCCCTCATCAAATTGGCGCGCTTTTTCTGGAGCAATCAGCGACAAACGCCAGAGTCCTGGAATTTGTGGCCGATTATTATTTCTGGATGGCATTTATTTTCCCTTGTTTCGCGTTCATCTTCGTCATCCAGGGTATCCTGCGCAGCGCGGGCGACACGGTGGCGCTGTTGGCTCTTTCGTTTATCGCCATGTTCATCATCCGCATTCCTCTCGCCTATCTGCTGGCCGGGCCTGTCGGCTTTGAACAGAACGGCATCTGGATGGCTATGCTTTCCAGCAGCACGCTGGCGGTGGGACTCAACTGGTTGTACTACAAAGGCGGCAGGTGGAAAAGAAAGCGGATATTTGAGAAAGCAGAAGCATCTTCGCTTGAAAACACGCCATGAATTTAGCGCGTGCCTATCGGAGACAGGAACTTTTATTTCCTGCCTCGCCGTGTTATTTTTGCAAAGTTTATAATTGACTTGCCGTTGTGTTTTCTTTACACTCACTTCCGTGGAAAACAAAATCCTGCTAAGCCGGATGGCTACTCGACCGGTTGAGAAAGTTTCGATGAGTATAGCGGGGCAGACATCATGAGTGACATTCACGCCGGTTTGAGTGACAGGATGACCGACAAGCAGAAGGAGCTGCTGCTCCTCAAGGTTGCCACAGGCATTACGGTCACTTATGCAGTTGCCGCTATTTTCATTGCTCTGGTTTCCGATTCCCAGGCCATGCTGCTTGACGGCCTGTACAGCATGATTGACATCGCCATTTCTTTCATATCGATATATGTGGTAAATAAGATACATCAGCCTCCGAACGAAAAATACCACTTCGGCTATGCCAAATTCGAATCTTTCATGACCGCCGTGGATGGTTTGCTGCTTCTGGCTCTCTGCTGCTTGACAATGATTACCGCTTTGCAAGATCTGATACACCCCGACCCCGTCAAGCACATTGAAGTTATCGTCGGATTTGCTTTCATCAGTATCTTTGTGTGTCTGAGTATGGGCGTTTTCATGCGCCGCGCCGGCCGCAAGTGGCATTCCGAGGTGTTGCTGGCCGACAGCCAGCTTTGGTTGATTGAGGGCAGTGTCTCTGCCGGCATTTGCATCGCTTTTTCCATTGGCATGGTCATGCAGCACGTGCCGGGCTGGGAGCAATATACTGCTTACATCGATCCGCTTGCCTGCATTATGATTGCGTTGGCTTTTATTGCCCAGCCAATCAGAATTATCCGCGAAAGTTTTCATGACCTGGTCGATGCCTGTCCGAGCGATGAAATCCGCAATAGAATTTTCAACAAATGCGAGGAATGCCGGCGGCAATTAAAGCTCGACGCCGTAAAGTGGTTTCGACTGCGTAAGGCAGGGCGGCGCCTTTTTCTCACTGTTTGCTTTACCGCTCCGGACCATCCTCCGTTGAAGGAGTTTACGCTTATGAAACGTGATATTGTCAAGGCGCTTAATGAAGTCGAACCGGAGCTTGATGCCTGTGTGGTCTTCGACAGTGTTGAAAACGAAACGCCCCCGCCCCGCCGGTTACTCGCTGCCAAACGCGGTTTCGAGATGAGCCCTGCTTAAACCGGTGTTTTGATTTGCCCCCGCGAAAAAGGTTAATGGCATTTCACGATACGGGAAATTTTTTCATCGTCGCCATTGAGACACTCACGAATCGGGCGGTTAAAAAATGGTGATTCTTCGTCTTAAGCGGAACAATGAGGGTAACCTGAAGTCTTGCCAATTTCCGCGCAGGCAGGTATTCTAAAGAACCTATGTGCAGAATGTGGAAAAAAAATACGGGAATATTGACTCCCAAAATAAAAGTACGCGCTGTTTTCAGCCTGCTTATCGCCCTCCTGTTTTGTTTCTATAGCGGCTGCTTCATTATCAGAATTCCCTACAAAGTGGTGAAAGGAACGGTCAAGGGCACGTATTATGTGGTCAAAGGCGCTTACGAGTTGACGGCGGGAACCACGAAACTCGTTTACCACGTGGGAAAATTTACCTTCAATGTCGTGAAAGCTCCGATTGAATGGGCGCTTACGAATGACGATATCGAATCCATCGACGGATTGTCTCCCAAGGAGGCGATACGCCAGGGCAGAGTAAAAAACGCTCCCTACAAAGTAAAGGGGAAGATGTATTATCCCCTGTCGGTTGAACAGTCGTATTCCTATCAGGAGACGGGCGTTGCTTCATGGTATGGTTACGAGACACTGACCAAAGAGGGCGGCCGCATGACGGCGAACGGCGAGGCGTTTGACCCGAAGGGATTAACCGCCGCGCACAAATTTCTGCCTTTACCCATACATGTCAAAGTGACCAATCTGGAAAATGGCCGCTGGATTATTGTTCGGGTGAATGATCGCGGGCCTTTTCCCAGCGACCATAATCCCGCCTCTGGTGAAAGAATCATTGATTTGAGCGCGGGCGCGGCCAAAAAACTTGGCTTTTATGAGAAAGGCTTGGCCAAAGTGAAGGTCGAAACTGTCCAGCTGGAAGAAGAGTAATCTGAATCGGTACGCTGTCGAAAAGCTGAAACAAAAATCGTAAATGTTCAGGTCAGGGAAATAAGCCGTCTTTAAGTTGGCGGCAAACATAAATTCTTTGAATATCAGCTACATACGGCATGGGCCATAAGCGTAAAGAATTAATGTTTTATTCAATGATTCGTGCTAGAGTCCGAACAATCAGCCTCGCTATTTCCATCCGCTCAGGCTAATAGAAGAACAAAAGGAACAAGGTGAATAAACTTAGCATAGGAAACCTGCTGGCAAAAGTGCCTATTATTCAGGGTGGAATGGCTGTGGGAATTTCAAAAAGCGGGCTGGCTTCCGCGGTGGCCAATGCCGGCGGCATTGGTGTGATTGCCACAGCGGGAATCGCGCATTTAGCGGATGATTTGTCTTCAAATTTCATTGAAGCGAACAATAGAATTTTTGCCGAGGAAATAAGAAAAGCCAAATCTCTGACCAGGGGAATCATCGGCGCAAATATAATGTCGGCGCTTTCCAATTACGCGGCACTGGCGAAAGTCGCCATTAAAGAGGGCATCGATATTATTTTTTCCGGCGCCGGACTGCCTTTAAGTCTTCCTTCGTTTCTGCCGGAGGGGAATACCTCCACAAAGCTCGTGCCCATCGTCTCCTCGGCGAAAGCATTGATGCTGATAGCGCGTCGCTGGATAAGCAAGTTTAACTATGTTCCTGATGCCGTCGTGATAGAAGGCCCTCTGGCCGGCGGGCATTTGGGATTCAGAAAAGACAATATATTTAACGAAGAATATTCTTTGGAAAAACTTGTTCCAGATGTTTTATCACAGGCTAAAACGCTGGAAGATAAGTATGGCAAGCCTGTTCCCGTGATACCTGCCGGCGGTATTTACACCGGCGCGGATATTCATAAATTTATTAAAATGGGCGCTTCAGGCGTGCAAATGGCCACGCGCTTTGTGGCCACTTACGAATGTGATGCTTCCAGTGAAATAAAAAACGCATACATAAAAGCCAATAAGGAAGATATTATCATTATCGAAAGCCCCGTGGGAATGCCCGGAAGAGCGATTCATAATCATTTTCTGGACGATGTGGCCAGCGGGCATAAAAAACCTTTCAAATGTCCTTACCACTGTATTACGACCTGCGATTTTAAAAAAGCGCCTTATTGCATCGCCAACGCTTTATGCAACGCCACCGAAGGTAATATTTCCGAAGGTTTCGCCTTTGCCGGTCAAAATGTCTGGCGGGTTGATAAAATTGTTCATGTAAGCGAGCTCATACAATCATTGAATGATGAGTATGATGAAGCGGAAAAGAATGATTTAAACAACAGCCGATAAAAATCTTTTCAAAATTCTTTTTCGTATCAGTTTGCGGGTTTCATTACGCAAATTCGCGCCGCTAAAAGCCGGATGGTGAGGCAAGAGGCGTGTCGTACGGCAAATATAAATATTTAAAAAACAAATAATTTATGTTCCTCTTTTGTTGGCATTTATATGTTTTTGACATTATGCTATATTACTCAATTAACAGAACAAAAAAGATAATTAAATAAGTCAAACAAATATAATAACAGCATAACCAGCCCTTTTTCGCATAATTACAGGGTGCAAAGAATATTAAACAAAAAAAAGGAGAATTTTGTCATGAAAAAAACATTAATCATTCTTTTGTTTATCCTGGCCGCCATGTTTTTTGTTGACGCCAAATTTGCGCCGCTTTTTCTGCCCTTTGTTTTTGCTCATTGTGATACTCTTGACGGGCCAGTTGTTAGAACGGCAAGAATCGCCCTGGAAAAAGGCGATGTCACGCCATTGCTTAAATGGGTGCGGGCAAGCGATGAAAAAGAAATCACCGATGCTTTCAATAAAACCATTGCCGTCCGCGCCAAAGGTTCTGAAGCCAAAGAATTGGCGGACATGTATTTTTTTGAAACGCTGGTTCGTATTCACCGGGCGGGTGAAGGAGCTCCCTATACGGGTTTGAAGCCGGGTGAAACGGTTGACGCCGCTGTTGCCCTGGCGGATAAGGCGCTGGAAACCGGGGAGGTGGATAAATTGATAGATGTTTTAACAAAGGCAATGGCCAATGGAATACGTGAGCGTTTTCAGCATGCCCTGCAGACAAAAAAACATGCCGACGAATCAGTTGTGGCTGGCCGTGAATTTGTTGAAAAATATATTACCTTCACACATTACGTGGAAGGATTGCACGGTATTATAAAAGGACACGGCGGGCATCACGACGCGGAAGCCATGGGCGGCGGCGGGTACGGACATTAAAAACTATTTTATTCTGGGGGCGTGTTTGACGGACACGCCCCTTTTTTCTAGATTAATTGTTTTGTTCTAGGATGGCGATTTCTTCGGAGTTAAATCGTATAGCTCGTAAACCAGTTTGTCACTCTGCCGCCATTAGAATATTTGACCCCGGCTTACCGCAACGGGAATCCCGCATGCTCCTGGCGGGAATCCAGTTCCTTCTGTGTCATTGTAAGTCCAGTCTCTGACTATCATCATCAGACGATTAAGTATAAAATGCTTAGGGCAATGGCGTATTGCGCCGCATAATACAGCACATGATTAACCACAATAAACGGCTTGGAATCTTTATTGTCATAATATGTCATTACCAGAACCAGGTCTGATAACAAAAACAAAATGGCTCCCGCGGCCAATAAAACCGTGCTGGTGGTATAACCTTGAGTAATTGCCGCGTAGCAGGCCTGTGTCATCATATAAGACAAGGCGAATGAATAAGCATAAGTGTCTATGGAATGTTCGGCGAAATTAAATTTGAGAATAAACTTGCTGACACAAACTATGATAATCGCCAGAATTAAGGCGGCCACTAAAGCCATCCAGCTGAAGCCGAAATAAATCAGCAGTGCCGCCAGATAGAACACATGCCCGACAAAAAAAGCAACCATGCCGCCGTGCTGATAAAGCGACGAGGATTCTTTGTACATAATCTTGAGGTCTAAAACAATATCGCCGATCAGGCCGCAGACAAGCCCCATCATAATAAGCGCAAAGAACGTTGTAAACTCTTGGATTGAATAAACCATAAAAGAAGTAAAAGCTACACCGATGAATAAAAAACTGGTAATAGTTTTAAGCAATAACGCCGCCGGGCTACCGTTACGGTCTCTGGCGATAAGAAACATGATTAAAGAAATCGCGCCTAATAACAAAACCAGATAAGGATATAAATTCATAATCTATAACCTCCTTTTTTGGCGATGAAAGTAACTTTACATTCATAACATTGAAGAGTCAAACTCTTTCCCGCCGGAAAACACCGTTAAAATACAACGCTGATCAGAACAAGTGACTTAACGATTGTATGACCTAACTATCGGGTTTGTGGTTGAATTTGTTGGTTTAAAGTTTATCGGTTTTATTGAGAGGTTAAAAAATAAATGGATATTCCTTTTCTCTACGTTCATTTACTTTATAACTCTATGCTATGTATTTGCCAGGCGCGGAGGACCAGATAAAGCTCTGGACATCAATCATATCTCTTGGTTTTAGAGCGTCGCCACTTTTTGACAATTCATCAGATACATACTGTGAAAAGCGCATCAGTTTTTCGTAACTATTCCAATTAATCTCGGTGCTATAGTTTAATTCAAATGCAAATGCATCGGCGGCAGATTGGGTAACTGAGGGTTTCATGAATATATATTTATCAGGATAAGTAATAAATAAAAAATATGTCTGGGTTGTCCATTTGGCTGCTTCAATAGAATATAGAGTTTCAGCAAAAATGCTGAATCTTTCAGATAGTTCAGACTGACCATATAAAAGCTGAAATAGTGATACTGCAAACATTTTTTTATTTTCAGCCGATTTCAGACCATCCTTTAATGCCATCTTCTCATTAGGAAATATTAAGTTAGTTTTATTTACAATTTTGAGAGCACGCGAACATATTTCTTCGTACTCCTCACTCTCCAACATTTTGTCATATTCCGATTTATTAAGTAGCCTCAGCATCAATTCATGAGCTTCAATCTTATAATCCCTTTCTTCTTTATAGTAATTATCGTCATAAAAGCCTTTTGGAAAAATATTTATAAATTTAGTAATCAATTCACTTATAGTTTTATATTTTACTTCTTTATCACCAGATAATTTAAGGTTATCTAAAAGCGGATGCTCAGCAGATTTGCCTTCTACCTTTTCAAGTAAATCTAAAGAATCTGTACTTATGAGCGTATTACCTTTATTGGCAAAAAATATCC